>Ga0131853_10005434_pt1 | contig 22956 bp, 16 predicted proteins | sample TergutLab28metaG_FD_92764 | JGI IMG/M metagenome (GOLD analysis project Ga0131853, IMG submission 92764) | Labiotermes labralis P1 segment gut microbial communities from Petit-Saut dam, French Guiana - Lab288 P1 (version 2) (version 2) | ecosystem: Host-associated > Arthropoda: Insects >...
AAAGTTGCATTTTATATATTTATTCAACAAATATATGTACCGAATATTTTAAACATGGTGTATACTCTCCGTTTTTTTTCTCTTCAAAATGCAGTTTGTTTCATAATTCTAACGTATTTGGTTCCTGTATTATTCATATTTTATACACAGGGTGTGCTAAAATTAAAAAAATAATTCCGGCGCCAAAAGGTTAATACGTGATAATTATTCTACAGTTTCACTAAACGTGTATGTCCGTACACAGTTAAGTAGGAAAATCCGATTACTCGTACTGTTATTTTTATTTGCACGTTTTCCCTATTGATACAGCGACGTTTTAATGTTTTATTATTGCTTGGTATAAATATAATTTTTTCACGTTCGAATAACACTGTAGGCTAATATGCGACTTTCTCCAAAGGACAGTCCTCTTCCTCAATTTTGCCCTTTATATTGTTATGATATCGCCGGATTATGGCCGAAACATGTCACTTATGTGAGAAATCAATGAATGATGGAAAATTTATGATGTTATATTAGTCGGATAACAATAGAAGACGTTAGTATTTGAAAGGTCGCAGGTGGTCCGTCTGTTGCACCGATTGAACAATGGCAACCCTACTGTGTATAGTTTATAATAATGAGTGATGAAAAATGTTTCCTAGGTGGGTTCATGGGCTAGTCTATTGGCGGCTCTGTAACAAAATGTTGGCCTTACTGCAGACGACAGAACAAAAGGGTTGATCACATTAAATAGCTCCATAGTACAGCTAAGAATAACAGATTACATACTCGTTAATAATATCTGATTCGTCAACAAGTACCCTCTATGAACTTGATATTCGATTCACTTTATAAGACATCCTCACAAGCCAAGTCGAACTCTGATATTGCTCTCTCGCACTCAGCTTTTTCAGAGCACATCTGCTGTTTCTGTTCCACCTCGGAGAAAGCAATCAAGTGTTGGATTCCCTTCTTTAAAAAAAAAAAAAAAAAAAGTAAACTTACCAATGTAAGTGCTCTTATCTTTCAAATGTATTTATTTTGTTCTATAAATATTTCATTGGATATGCCTATTAGTTTTTCGGGTTAAGATTTCCTAATAATGCATACGATAAAATTCCAGGATCGTAAGTTTATTCATAATCACACGGTTTCAAAAACGCAAATTTATTCAGAGCTAACGACGTTCGAAAACAAACGTTACACTTTGACGTCAAATACATATTAGGCTTCATTCATATTTGTCTTATTTATTTATTTCTCCCTTCTGCCTGTTTAATTACCAGCGTAGAAATTCTATTTAGTTTAAAATGCTAGCTTAACCGAATCACAATAGCGACAAGGCTAAGTTGAAGGCCTTTCTTTTGGAAATGTTGTTCAAATTGTCAGCGGGACCCACCCAGCATCTCGTGCAGTAGGTAGAAGGGCCTCATATAAAGTGGCTGAGGTGTGATATTAACAAGTCACCTCTATCTAAGTCCGAAGTTATTTGAACAAGAAAGGCAGAGCTCATATTGGACTGCAGTGTGGTTCCTTTATCTTACCTTCCATATGTGCAGGAGTGTTTCTTAAATCATAGTCTGGCCCATTGTCAAGGATTCACTCCTACACAGGAAAAAGTAGAATTCCATCCCATGACCCCAACTTTCACCCGTACTCCGTTGTGATCCTTTGCGTTGATAAGACCGGGTTGTTACGACAGAATGATTGCATTTCATTTCCGTAATTAAGCGGTCAGTTGCATCGACTTTAAGGCCGTAATTAAGACCAGTCAACGCGGCGTTAGGGGATATCCAAGATGGCTGATATTTCTCTACAATGTTGTGTAAGCGTAAGAAGCATGCCAAAAAAATTCGGTTCGTCTCTAAGGCAAACGGCTGTAGTTCTGTTGCGTGTCCCAGTCGCTGGCCGGTACGGCGGTGCGTTGTAGAATCATTATTCGCGAGTTCGATCGACAACTTAAACGTGCACTGTGGAGCCTCGGAGCCACTGTCACTGCCACGCACAGAATGAGCTGCTTTTCTCCCACCCACCCCCACCCCCCGCATCGGAACTGGCGGGGAGTGAAATGTTTTTATAAGCCCTGCTGATGTCCGGAATGAATTTCAGATTACGTTCGCTTAATGGTTACTAATTATTAGGCCAATACCCTGCCTTCCCTCATCTGAACGCCTGAGTAATATAGTATAAGCACCCAACTAAATTTTCGGCTTTTGTTTAGTATGGGTGTGAGAAATGTTGTTGTCAGGGTACTGAGAAGAATGTTTGGACCCAATGGGGATGAAGTAACAGAAGGGCGGAGAAAACTGCGTAATGAAGAACTTTTGTTTTCTTTTAGTGTAATTGAACCAAACATCGGAATATAATTTTGTTTGTAGCTTAATGTGGATGTGAAAGTTGGTATTTCACAATGTGGGAAGAACGTGGGACGAGGGTGTTCCAGAGCAGAGCAGGGTGCTAAGGAAGACGTTTGGATCTAAGAGGGATGAGATAACAGGGGAGTGGAAGAAATTACACAGTTAAGAGCTTTGTGATTTTTACTCCTCATCAAATATTGTCGGGTAATCATATCAAGAACGAAGTCACAGTATGAAGATTGATAATAGTTCCTTTCAAAGGGCGGAGCATTTCCAGTATTTGGGTACAACCTTAACAAATCAAAATTCTATTCAGGAAGAAATTAAGAGCAGATTGAAGTCAGGGAATGTTTGCTACAATTTGGTTCAGAATCGTTTGTCTTCCCGTTCGCTATCCAAAAATTTAAAGATTAAGATATACAGAACTATAATTTTGTCTGTTATTTTGTGTGAATGTGCTCACATTGAGGGAGGAACGTAGACTGGTGTTGGCTGAGATATGGTGCTGAGGAGAAAATGTGGACCTAAGAGGGACGAGGTAATGGAGGAGTGGAGAAAACAACATAATGGGGAGCTTAATGATCTGTACTCCTCACCCAATATTGTAGGGTGATAAAATCGAGAAGATTGAGTTAGACGGTTCACGTTGCACGTATGAGGAGAGGAGAAGTGTATACAGGGTTTTGTTGGGGAAACCTGAGGGAAAGAGGCCTCTCGGAAGACCCAGGCATAGATGGGAGGATAATATTAAGATGGATCTTCAGGAAGTGGAATGTGGGGTTATGGACTGGATCGAGGTGGCTTGGGATAGGGACAGGTGGCGGACGCTTGTGGATACGATACTAAACTTTCGGGTTCCATACAATGCGGGGAATTTCTTGACTAACTGAGAACCTTCTGAAGAAGGACTCTGCTCCGTGGAGTAAGTAAGTAATCAAATCAAGAAATTGAGATGGGTGGGGCATGTGGCACCTACTGGGGAAGAGATGCATACGACCTCTTCAGTGGAGGTACCTGAGGGAAATATGCCACTTTTAAGACCTATGCCTCGTTGAGGGGGGGGGGATACTATTCAAGTTTATCTTTAAAAATCCCTTGAGACGGCATGGGCTGGATATATCTGGTAAAGGATATAGATAGGTGGCGGGCTGTTGTGGATGCGGTAATGAACTTTCGGGTTCTGTAAAATGCTGGGAATTTCTTGACCGACTGAAGAATTATGATCTTTTCATGAAGGACTCAACACAATAGAGTTAATTAGCAATATTTTTTGTACTTATGTCCTAATTACCGAAATGGAATACAAAAGTAGTTTTTTTTAAGATATGGGTCCAAGAATAAAGTTCCTTGTATTTACAATATGCCGTTTGGGAGAAAAAGGCTAATTTATAATCTACAAGCTATGTATGAGTGTTTGGAAATCCTGTGACTGGTTTTCGAAATGTAGAAGAATCAGTAGCTTTCCCAACTTTGTCACGCTTCAAGGACGACATTTCTTTACATTTGCCTTTCCTATGGAGAAAGAGTGGAATGGATAAATGGAATTTTGACAAGGGACGAGTCTATATAGTTTCCTTACGACTTGGAAATCCGTCGTGGATGGAAAGCTTAATTATGTCCACAATGTTATGTTTTAATATATTAAGCAAACCTCAATCGCTATATTAAACTGCGTCACAGGAAGTACACAAATAAAATGGTATGAGGAAGAGTTCGTCTGACCGGCCTGCGTGTGATGTGTGTAATTTGTGGCTAGCCGCACCGTACAGTCCATCTCCCGGAAGTCCTTCTATTCATTATTTGTATGTACGAATTACCTCGCCCTGACGTCACGGATAATCACGTTATCCCATGCAGTGCGCCTGTCTGACACTGCCAGGAGATTTGCGCTCACAAATTTTAATATTTCACTTTGACAGTAGCAGTCAGAGTTTTGCTGTAGTGTGTCAATAAATGTCCAACAAGATGCAACTATATAAAGTTTATTTTATTTGTAAACTTCTCAACATATTTCGGGTGGTTTCTCCACCCATCATCAGGGGCACAAATAACTGTATTTACAGCATCTGGTACTGGTCAACCGTTGTTGCTACCTGTCGCTATTGTGGAGGAGTTGAGTCTGCAGTCTCAACTCCTCCACGATAGCGACTGGTAGCAACAACGGTTGACTAATACCAGATGCTGTAAATACAGTTATTTGTGCTCCTGATGATGGGTGGAGGAACCACCGAAATATGTAGAGCAGTTTACAAATAAAATAAACTGTATATAGTTGCATATTTTTGGGCGTATATTGACATAGAATTGCGCTGCACGGTCCAATGAACATAATATTTTCTGCTGTAGTGTAGTGTCACCGAGCAGTTATCAGTACCGGTGTCGCTGTAGGCGTGTATGCTGGTTGGCATTCAGTTCAGATCTTGACAAGGCCATCTATTAGGCCTATTCAAAGAAGTTTTCGTAATTTTTGTACATTATATCCACGCAAACATTTGTATATTTCAAATACATCAGGCCAATTTTTTTACGAATACTTGCACACGAGTATTTGTTATTCTTATGTCCTTTCCAGGCCACTCAACGCCCTTATTCTGTGTTTGTGTGTTTGTAATTTTGCTTTATAGCAAGATGTTTCTTACCACATATCCACATCCTCGTGATTTTCCTGCTATCAAATTTCATTTTATTACCAGCTAAATGATTAGTTATTTTAATCATACGGAAGTCTATTTGTATTTAGACTCCGCGGAATACAGGGTAGCCTAGTGGGTGCAGCGGCTAGGTTATGGTCTGGATGATCTACGAATAGTGGTTCGACTTCCTGCTGGAGCAAGAGCTTTTCTTTACTACAAAGTGTCCAGACCGACTCCGGGACTCACCCATCCTCCTACAGCGTGGGTACCGGAGACACCCGCCCACTCAACTAACTCCAGTCAGTTGGTTATTCTTTCAACGAGGCGGGCCAGCTGCAAGGACGTGCTATGCCTGGGTCTAAACCCAAACTGCTCGTCTCGCATCAGTTCGCGTTCGCTTACTACATGTAAGATCCTAGCTAGTAGGATCTTACAAATAATTTACTAATTGTGTCCAACAGACTAATGGGCCGCTAGGATGAGGACAGTGCCGAATCCTTCCCCGGTTTAAGGACGGAGGTCACCCGACCGCGCTTCCACACTGTAGGAAAGTTATAGGTGTGGAGAACCGCGTTGAAAATCTGGGCGAGGAAGGATAACGCTTGCTGGAGAAGTTGCTTCAAGACCCTGTTCGGGATACTGTTTGGGCCCTGAGCCTTGCCGACCTTAAGACCCCTGTTAGCTTTCTGAAACTCGTCAGGGTTGCTAAACTTGGGTTCGTTGGCATGGGTCAGGAAGTAAGACCTCAGCGCCACATCAACCATCTCAATAACTGCCGGGACGGAAGGAAGGGTCACCGGCTGAAAATGAGTCTTCAGACTGTCGTCTAGGGCTTCGGCTTTCTCAGAGTCTGAGACAGCGATTCCCCCCAGGTGACCAGAGGGGGAGACGGAGTAGGAACTCTTATCACTCCTTTAGTCATCCTCCACAGCAATTGGTCTTCGGGATCGAGGGATTTCAGTGTCGCACTCCACTCATCTTTCCTCCACTCGTTGAGCCGGCGGGTCTCCGACCTCTGCAGGCGGTTGACCTCGGCTCTCTGAGCCACTGTCTTCGCAGCCGGTTCTTCAGGCATATTTCATCCTGAATTCCAGGCGGTATAAGAGGCCATGGGTCGTCACGCGGGCAACTCTTGGGAGTAAAAGTTTCTAGACCTTAAGAACTGCGCCGGAGAAGTTTTCAACCAACGTGTCGATTGCCATCTCGTTATGCAATTCCGGGTTGAACGGAATTTCGGCTTCCAGGTGTGTCTGGAAGTTGGCCCAGTCAGTGCGTCTGAAAACAGGGCGATCCGGTGGGTGCTGAAAGGATGAGCGACACGCAGTGTCAATGATAACCGGGAGGTGGTCCGAGATCAAGTCAGATGCACCGGGGAGGGAAGGTCCTTCGTTATCACGATGTCCAAAACATCGGGAGTAGCGGAGGGGTTGTACGGATTGGTGGTTGGTGTGTCCGGTCCAAAGATCAGACAGGAGTTCTCGTAGGCATAATCACGAATGTTAGCTGTCGGTTTGAGAGGCCTTCTTATGCACTGTGCACCCGCTGTTCCTCCTGCTCTGCCATTGTTTAGCCGGCAAAGTTGTGGGCGTGGTTCAGTGAATGGCTATCGATAGCTGGGTGCTGTGTGGACCTCAAAAGGCAGCTTTGCTAGAGCGGGTTACAGACTCTCGTCTCTTGCTCTGATGCAAGCTCAGTGATGGGAACAGTATATTGAGCGGACAGAGGAAGGAGATGTGCTGTGTGGTAAAGCGATTGCTGCCATGTGGGTGTTCCCACATATGAAATGGAAATTAATTCTGGTTCTAATAATTGCATTCATATTGTGACACTAAGGAATATCGTGGAAACTAAAGGATAGTTTAGCCTCTATAATTTATTCTAAAAAAAGATGTACAGAATAGTTATTAATTATACAACTACGTTAGTATGTTATATAGAAGCGTGGCTACATGTTTCAACAACTAGTGGTCATCCTCAGGCCATTAAAGTACATAAAAATTGAAATTACACTTGCATCTTCATATATGTAGGGAAACGCTGTGTTGCAGTTGGTTGAGGCAATATCCTACAAGCCAGAAGGTTGCGGGTTTGATTTCCAGTGGCATCATTAGAAATTTTCATTGACTTAATCCTTCCGGTCACATTGCGGCACTGGTGTCAACGCAACCTTCAACAGAAATAACTACCTGGAACATTTCCTGTGGAGTAAATGTAGTCAGTACATAGTGCTAACAACCTTACCACCTTCATGTGCCGATTGTCTGGAAATCTGGGAGCCTCAGCCTCCTGGAACCCCCAAGGCCTGTCCAGGCCTGTACAGGGATTGCTTTACTTTTAATATCATTTAAGAGATGTTAGACTGAGATCGCAATCTTTGGTGCTACAAAATGCATGTAATAAAATTTTTAAAAACATGGCAGTGAGTGGAAAATTTTGTCAGTAATTTAAGGGATGTGGTCTGTTAATCAATATGATATATGGTTGTGCTTGTTGCTTGTTGTCTTCATAAAATGTGGTGTGTTCTTGACATGGTGTGCAGCAGTATGTTGAGTTTATTCATTGATGACTACATTTGGCTGGCATGAAACATGTCATGTATTTTGAGATACCTATATATATATATCACATCTTATTTGTGGTGGTAGTAAGAGTAGTTTGGCTAGATTGAGTGCATTTGTTTGAATATAATTATAATATTAATGATATATTACTTTATATTATTTGTATACTTCCTGTTCTGGAGGTGGTTTATTAGTGTGTGCATGCTGGTTGTCAGAAGAAGACTGGTACTGGCTTCAGTTGGCTGTGGAGTAGTAGCAATAGGGAGTGTAACATCATTTATGGGGTGCCTTATCATACTAATAAATAAAAAATGCTGTTTTTGGTGGTGTTTTTGTCATTAATTTGGGTTCTCCTTTCTTCATCTCTTTGTAGATGTAGTATGTTTCAGTTGTGTTTAGATGTAGACCCACGTTCGTTATGTGTAGTACTTTTATTATGTCTTCTCTGGACCCATGGCATGACCACTGTCCATCAAATGTTGGGAAAATTTCATGTTGTAACTGTTGGTTATAAAAGACAATGTCTTTAATATAATACAACATAATATAACAGAATAAATTAGTTGTTAATGGTAATTAATAACTATTCTGTAATATTTATAACACAACGGGATGTCCAAGACAAAAGAACCAAAATCAGATTTGCTGACATGTGTGTCTAAAATTTAGATTTGGGATGCATTATGCTGGCGTATATTACATGCACCCTACATAGGCACTTCTTCTTCTGTTGAAGTATTGATATACATGGCATTCTTAAATAGGTTACACAAAAATCTGCTGTCATAACTTCTGAATTAGAAGAAATAATTTGATCAGCTACGTTTCAAAAGTTGCGCCTAGTTCTCAAGTTTTCATTCATACCGCCAGATGGCATTCCATTTGTGCAGAGCTGCTTAGATGATCTATGGCTGCGAATAATCTGTGCAACATTCCGTAGTACTCCGTTCCGGGGCGCGCGGCCTTCTAGTCAGTTTCGCGGCATGTAATCGACCACTTCCGTTAAGAGACAATTCAGGACCAAGTAACACAAACATTTGCCCCAAAGAATTACTATTTTAGCGTGGTACAATCGGTTCGTTGAAACTGTATGTGTATCTCACAGGGAGCCAGGCCATGGTCGACCTTGTGTTGCAGATGAAACTACTACTAGATCGTAAGGAGTAATCTGTGTACTTGATGATCTGTGGCTGAAACGATACAAAATGTGCGGCAGCGCGCCAGTTTGGAGTTGAAAGTCCCCGAAACAACAGCGTGGAAGATTTTGGAGAAATGATTGCGCTGCAAGCCATACAGATTACAGTTGGTGCAAGCTTTAAGCGATGGTGACAAAGAAGAACAACGTGAATTCTGTGGTGGAATGTTTGACAAAATGGAAAACGAAGATGATTACGTGAATAAAAGTGTGTCCAATGATGAGGTTACTTTTCATTTGAGTGGTAAGGTTAATCGTCATATTGTAAGAATATGGGGTACAGAGAATCCACTTGAGATCGTAGAACATGTGCGGGACTCGCCAAAACTAAACGTTTTGTGTGCCATAAGTTGTGTGAAAGTGTATGGTCGTCCTGCTTCGCCGAACCAACTGTAACTCGCATTATTACCTGGACATGGTTGAAAACTCTCTCATGCCTCAGCTACAGTAAGATATTGACAGAGATTTCATTTTTCAACAAGATGGGTCAACCCCCCTCCCCCCCCTGCACATCCATCGCGTGGGTACTTCCGACCTCAATCGCAGGGTGGTTGCTTGGATTGAACGTGGTGGAACGATAGCTTGGCCACCACGATCGCCTTATTTAACATCCCTGGACTCCTCTGTGTGGGGATACGTTAAAGACAAAGTTCTGTTGCATGGTTGCAAACATGATTCATAGGATTTGGGATGAAATTTCTTACACATGAGACATGTGCCACAGGACACGAGGAAACCACATTGAACAACTGTGAATATCTGTAGACAAAATGTAACCATTTACTGCATTTTGTGATATATGTCATAATACTGTAATTTTTCTATTTTCTGTGTTATGACACCTTAGTTTTATATAACTAATTTAGGAATGTTCTGTATATTCGAATAATTGCAGTAAATCAGATCTGCCTTATGCATGTAAGTATTGTGAATTTAGGTCGATTTATGAAGGCTGTCAGAAATTTGTGGCATTTTCAAGACATTTGTTTGGTTCCATGCATTCTGTGAAGCATTGCTTTTAGGTTTATCATTGTGTCAAAGTAGCATGCCCACTGGTAGATGAAAGAAAAGTGATGAGAATCTGCAGTATGAATAAAGACAGGTTATGCTGCTGCTCTTCTAACAGTGTAAGAGAGTTCTGTATTTCTAATGATTCTATGTATCGTGTCTTCAGATATATATGTGGAGGATGACTGGCCACTAAGACGTTCGTACCAGGTTGAAGACTTCCTGTGGTCAGGTTCTGGAGATGGTCAACAGGATGTAGGCTCTGGAGATCCAGGAGGGGGTGGTTCTGCTTGGCGAACCACAACTATTGTCCGTACTACCACGGTTCTTACTACAGTGTACCCAACTTCTGTTTACACAATGACGTTTACAGAGGAATACATTTCTCACACTCCATTACCGTGTTCTGCAGGGGTATGTACCTCTGAGGTTGGTGTGTCAATGCCGGAACAACACCACAGTGTGATTTATGATTCACTTGAGCCAACACCAACTTTCATTATGCCCTCCCCAACAGTGCAACCTACATCAATAGTCCCTGAACCAGACAAGAACGTCAGTATTGTTACTCCAGACCAACGATTCTGGCTGTTAACTGTGCTCAGGGTCAGTGCGTCTGCCACAGAGCCTTCTACAACCACCCTGGAAACCAGACTGGCTGAACTGTACAAGGTTGCATTCAACAGGTTAGCTTTTTCAGGGTGTTTCTGGACTGCTGTGTCCACAGCATTCAGATTTATGATTAAATCTTACACTTGATATTAGTGTGGTGAATGTTTATTTATCAAAATTTGTTGGAATAACAATTTAAAATTAAGTGGATAAAAGTTTGAAATTTTATATCACTCTAGGATTTCAGTGTACGACCCTTCATTAATCCACTTTTGCAGTCCTTGATGGACACGATGATGTCATGATTTTGTTAAATATGCTTTTGCTTTTGGAATGAAAACTTGGTATAGTAAGTACTGTTCTAGTAACAACCTAGAGCGATGGTTTTCAAGCAGTGTGATGGGAAGTTCTGAATAGAAGAATGAGCATATAAAATCAAGTACACAGACTAAAATTTTATACATGCCCACATCCGTGAAGTTGAGAAAGTGTCCAGGTGTTCAGTGAAGTGTTTGCTAAGCTGATGGGCACCATTGTGTAAAGTCTGGGAACCACCGCTTTTTCTAAATACTTTTAAATTGATATTTTCCTCAGTGCTTTATCAACTTTGTCGTCTTTTTGCGGTTCCACTAATGCTATGTCTTTATACATTTGGTGGCATGCGTGTTGTGTGCAGCGCAGAATGAGACTCTGCATTGCACACAACACACATGCCACTCTACGACAAGCTACCACATCACCTAATATATATAACGACATAGTTTTACTGAGTGTTTTAACATAAACATAACTTTAGTTAGGTACAGATAAAGCTCCCTGATGATGGTCATTAAAGACCGAAACATGTAGGAGCGATATTATTGTGTATTTTAATGTAAATTTAAAAACTTTTAACCAAGTTAATAAATAGTGCATTTGTTGGTGTGTGAACTACGTAGATTTCAAAATGCACGGTGCAACAATAAAAATTGTATTTAAGTTATTTACAGTGTGAGCTGCTGCATTATCTTTAAAAAAAAAACATATATTCTGAAATTATTGAACATTTGTTTAAAAATGGTATCCAGATTTGTCTAACATATTAGTGTGAATTTATAGTCCCAGAAAAAAGGATGGGTCCAATAATCCTAGTTGCATTCATAGCATACCACATGTTAGCCTTTAAAATCATGCAGTGGCCATTTGTGGATTAATGTGGGGAACCATTTATTCTGAGAGTTTGCATATCTGCCAAATTGAAACTAAGTTCTGCAACTAAAAGGAATGAGTGTGGTGCTTGTTTTTCCTTCATACACACCATGAAGGTACCAGTCTTGTTTCATGATCTATGCAGGAGTTTGTGAACTACAGTATGCAAGTCTTTAATGTGTTCTCATACCTAAAACTTTTAACATTCTTGCGTTGTTGTCCCATTTTACATGATTTCTGGTAGTAACTTTGTTCTGTGTGTGTATCGTGCAAAATGTGTGACTGGTGGATGACACATGCACTACTCACTGACACGTAGTGTGGGTGCTAGCTGGTGAGAGGTTTTGTGTGTGTGTGCATTCAAACTGACAGGAAGTGACCAGCGATATTTGTCAGACCAAATACGGTAAATAACATTATCTAAAAATAGATATATTTCCATTGTAATACAACTGGACATCATTTCATTGTACACATTAATGTGGACACCTGTCACCATCTTGTCTTCATTTGTGGTTGGATATCCACAACAACAATGCAAGGTTTTGCTAGCCCGTTGGAGAAATTCTCAGGGAAAACAGGCATGTTAGTTTGAGTCACTTTGTTTGTTATGAATTTGTAGTAAATAACACCACATATGTAAATCATGGTTCTAGAGTTATATTTTTATTGGCAGCACCATTTTTTACATGCCTTATATTGCAATTAGAGAAGGCATGTGAGTTATAAAACTGAAGCTTGTTTCCTGATAAATTGTAATGATAATGGCACAAGATTCATCATGTGTGTTGTTTTTAGGAGAGGATACGGTAAGAAGCAGGATGTTAAAAAATGCCATGTTAATTGTAATCATAATGGCACATTTCTGTCATTTTTCAGCAAAAGTACAGCAGTAAATTTTGCTCCTCAACCTGAACTTATGTTGTAGTTAGGTTGAGATGTCACTGAATTCTATTGGTTGCCCTGGTATTTTGGGAGCAGCCTATTTTTGCAATTTTTGTATGGTGTTGGAGTGTTTGATTTCCTTTTTTGGTTGACCCCTGAATACTGGTTCAAGATTATCTGGATGCTAGGAAGAATTATGTCCTTAGCAAAAGCAAGTCATTTTCAATTTTTTTCCCCCAGTTCCTGATTTCTAATGATTTAATTATAGTTAATCCTGTTAAGCCCAATTAATACAGTGAACTGAGGTTGTCCAATTAATGACTTTCATCTATAAAGTCATTTTTTGAAACATATTACCTGCTAATAGCTGTGCTTTTGAAATCTCTGCTTCCACTGCTGGGATCCATTTGACTTTGTCTGTTGCCTTCCTCATGGAGTCTTTCCTTTCTGAAAGACTCCCTGAGGATGGCACCCCTGTGACAAAACATAAGAGATTAATGCTTGTCATGAGCTGCATTTTGTTGGGTGCATTTGTTTATGTATTAATTATAAGAATAAACATGGTATGAATAACATAAAAAACAACACATATGTTTTCATGTTTAATAGTAATTTACTTATCATCATTTATGTCTTTGGTTTTCCTTATCCCATTTTTCCCCGTAAGTTCTTAACTTGTGCATCATGGTTCACTTTTCATAGAATTTTTCAAGAATGTAAAACCTGAGATTGGTAAAGGTGTGCACTTTATTATATATGCATGCAATTGCAGGCTTTGGCAGTAATCTGTTCTTGCCATTATGCAAATTTCTTTTCATTTTCACGTCAGTTCTAAACTGTCTTGTCTATAAAAGTGACCAGCTGGTGATGTGAACACAATTTGTGAAAATTTTTGGTATGTTAAGTGACACTGTAAAATAAATATGTTACAGGCAGCAGGAACGTCACTTTGGGATCAACAATGTCACACCTTCAGCCCAGTCAAAGTTGCGCCGGGTGCGTGATCACCGGGTCCAAGATCGTGTGGTTGTGTATGTCCACAACAGGACATCAAAAAACACAGTTGAGCTTGAGTTGGTATATACAGTGCATGTTGGAGGAAAGCCTGTACTAGCAGTTGCTGCTGCAGAAGACATGAAGCTTGTGTCCAACACAGAGGTCACTGCTGAACTTGGCTATCCAGTTATCACCAAGGCAGAGCGCAAGTATTACACTGTGAATTATAAAGGCATATATTTCAACCTCATGTGTGTATACTGGCCGCAGAGCAAACATGAGCAATATCGTCAGTATAATAACTTAATCAGAATTTTGTTTTTATTCTTATCCCTTCCTTTATTGTCTGCAGTTTGGTTTAGGTATTATTGTACCGTATTTTAAGCAGTACATTTTCTCTCAATTACCAGTCATCCAGTGAAAAAAAGAGATGGACTGAATAGATATACCCACTGTGGAGTCGGTTCTTCTTTGTTAGGCCATTTAAAACCCAGGCTATAGCATTATTTGAGAACACTGTGTAAGGTCATTTGCATTTTAGTCAGGCAATTTAAACATTATATGTACTTTGATCTGTCTGAGATAAATTTCCTGCTTTTTGTTCCATTGGAACCCTACTTTTAACATGAGTTCCCTTTGGACTTCAGGTGGGATTGGAAAAAAATTTGTGCACAGCTTTGAATAGTGTGTGTTTTATGATTAAAACAAGTCACAAATTTTATACTATGTTGCACATCCAGAAAGTAGGAACCGTTTGGGGGTATAGAGCATTCAGAGAATTTTTAAAACATATCTTTATTGCAGACGTTGGTATATACATTCAACTGTTTTTTTTATGTAGTCCCCATGTAAATTAATGCTTCTGACTTGTTATGAGACTAGCTTTTTATATGCCTTCATAAAAAAAGTTTGCTGGCAAGCCTTTCAGCATGCACAACATCTTTTTTTCTCTGAGTCACTCTTCAGACTGCGGCCTACCAAAAATTTCATGAGGTAGAAAAAAAAGGGGTAATCACTTTGTGCAAGGTCAGGACTGTGAGGAGGATTCTTGAACACTTCCTATTATGAATTGTTACTTGCCCATTTTGTTTCTCATCGTGCACATTATTCCTGCCTTTTTGAACAACCAACACCATTTCCTCACATTCCATTCATTCTTTGCACCTTCACCATACATTTCAATAATCTACCTGCGAATTTCCACCTAACAAACACTTTTAGCTTTCAAAAATTCTTTCACTGACTGCATTCCACAGGTAGCAGGATTTTTTAATATTTGTCTTCATGTTTAATGCCTGTAGTGGATGGGGCAAGGAATTATGAGACCATACTGTGCAATACATATGTTCCCTTTGACATACAGAAGACAGCTGACCTTCACAGTAAGCACTTGCATCACCTGCACGGCCACTACTCACTATTTATTCTTACTTTAGGGATTACCTGACACATATGTCCTGAGATGTTTGGTTTTTTAAATGCATTTTTCTGTCAGCTGACATAATCCGTTTCAGAGCAGTGTTATTTGACATGATGATAAAGCATTTTGTTAGGTGCACTTAAGATACAGTGTACATGAGGGCCCATATGATAGAATGATTCTGGGATACACACTTGACAAATTCTGCATAGTGATCCTTACCGATGGTTCCTGTATAGTCCAGCTGGTAGCGATGTATGGGAATTTACATCACATTTTTCTGGTTAATGTCATCCTTGTGTTAATGTGTCAGTGACTGTAAAAGCATTTCGGTGAAACATGAAGCGTAATACCTGTGGCACTTGTGGAAGTAGGTTGTCCACAGACTGTGTGGACACCAGCCCGTAAAGATGCCGTAATTGCGCTTGTGGTTTGAGAACTGTGTAGAAGCCCACATGACATGTTTTGAGATTTGGGACCATGACAAATAAGGTCCCTTAAGTACTTGTGGGAACTTTCCCACTGTTACACCAACCTACAGATGGCCCCTTTAGCACCCTGAACACAGCAGCCACTTTTCCTGCCAGTCTAGTTTCAAATGCCCACCATTCAGAGAGCAGTGCAGCATGCAGCCTAGCAATTCCACGGACAGTTGGATCATCAGCCAGCATTCATTGACCTATATTTCAGCTCTTCTTTACCTTTGAGCATGCTCTGGTGATCTTGTCTGCTATTACCAATCCTTGTAATTACCGTAACCTGTTGCAGCTGCAAGCCGACCAAACTATCAGAATAGCACGACACATGTGAATGGCATTCCAGCAACAGGCATGTGACCAACCCTGCACATATTATTGATCATTAACAAATTGTACTGTAGTAGATCACAGTACCTATTCCAACAACTGTACAATATAGTAAACTATAGTTTTTAAATATGTCATACTCCTAAATGTTCTGGCCTATAGCAGCCATTTTCATGGAGGTTGTTAACAAAGGAAAGGGCAGTTATGGCTAATTAAGTTACAGATGTGCATATATAAGGCTAAAATACATGTGTTGAATAAATTACATAATAAACTGTTTGTAACGTGGAACAGATTACAAGTATTCATATGTATCATGACACTTTTTCTTCTTCACATGCAAACAAACATCTTTGTCAGAAGAGACCATCTTGTTCTTGATTTGTCCCCGTGTAGAAATAACGGTTTATGTTGCAATGTATAATTGATGGCACATACACACATGAGTAACCTTGTAGTGCTGACAGAAATATTTGGTTTCCATTCTTATATCATGGTTGCTGCAGACAACGTATCTTCTTGCTGGTTTACATTTATTTTCTGTGGGAGAATTCTAGGAAAATATCTTTCTGTCAGTTGGGAACTTTACCTTGCATGGAATACTTTACCAATATATTCTCAGTAAAGTCCATCCTGAATTACAAGCACTCGGCATTCTGCCCTGAATTTTTTATACTACAATAGAAAAGAATAGAATACAGTACAGAAGAGCAGGTACCGTGTGACCCTTACACTTTGACTGTGATTGACCTTGTGTGCTGCCCTTGAGCTGATTCATTCAGCAGTTCCACACCTTGAGCAAAGTGCAGTTTCTTGCTGACAGAGATGTCTTCAAAGACACCTGGTTTCAAAAAATGACAACCCAGGTGCCTGTATTGTACTGTGGCCAAAGCCTCACAGTCACAAAGAATGTGTGAAGCCTAGAACTGCGTTCTTCTGGGTTATTATGCAGCGAGTAGTGGTAATGTTATACCGATGTAACACAGTTCTCATCTACTTTGCAGTGCAAGCCTGAAATCTCACGATTTGTGAGGCCGATTCAGATACCTGCTTGCACTTTATCGTACTCAGGACTCTACCAGTCCCAGATTAAATAGGTGTCCTTTTAAATGGCAGTGTCCTGTTAGCAGCCCTCTCAGTTTTCTTAGCTGGTTTCTGCTCAGGTTGAGCAGTTCCGCAACTCTTTTTGCAGAGGGTTTTAAACCCTTGGGTTACGGAGCACAAAAACTTCCTATTTTCACTGGGTGCATTTTGTACCCATACTGCTTTAATTATTATCTCAGCATTTTTCTTCCTAAGTTTGATTCATAGACTCAGACAAAAAAGACTGCTTTTATTCTAGTTTTTCATTTCTCATGCAACTGTACAGAGTGAAATACATAAAATGTTTGAGGACAAGAAAATATAGATTAGAACAGAAATGTGAATGAAGTTTGTCTGATTTTTCCTGGCAATTGTCACATTTTATTCAAATTGTCTTGACAGTGTGGTTCTGGCACACCCGTTCTGAGCACTGGCAACATTTCCAGTCTGTTCTTCTGTCCTTAGCTGTTGGACAAATAGAACACCTTCCAAGCCATCTTCCTGCACCTTTCTTTACTGTTAAGTGGAAGTTGGTTGCTTGTAAGAGACACACAGTGCTCTCATGGCCCTGTGAGTATGTTGTCATTTCCACTCTCGGCCGTGAACTTACCATTTTTTCTCCCAGAGAAAGCAGATACAGGCATCTTCGATGATGATTCTTTTTTTGCCACTTAGGATATTTCAGCATCCACAGTACAAATACATTTACACGAATTACATCACTCAAGCTGAGGAAGTGTTTTCAAAAACCATTGCCTTGTTGATCTCTTACAAGTGCATTCTGTCACAACCTTGTCCAGAATATCAGACCCACTTTTAGTGGCATTAATTTGCATGATAATTTCACATTTGTGATCTTTTTCCTCGCCCATGCACATGTCATCATGATGCTGTGGTGCAAGGAGGATGACAGCCTTGTTTCATGCAGTGTTAGGTTACTCATAAAATCAAATATAGACAAATAGACCTCTCTTTGTTTTCCATTGAGAAATAATGCTGTAATTTCAGGCTTGTTCTTCCTTAGTCGCCAACCAGTGTCATATTCCTTGCTAGTTCACAATTTTAAAGAAATTATCAGCAGTAACACCTCTTCTGGTTCCATACTTGTGACAGACCATACCTTTGACAACCTGGAGGCCCTGCTTCTTTTCCCTTACCCTGTCAGTTGTGCTAGTGTATACTTGTATATTGTAGGCATAAAAATTCTTTGCATCCGCAGCAACCCGTACTTCCATCCCATACTTTGCCATTGCCAGTTTCGGTTTTATAAACATGTAGAATGGACACTTATGTCTGAACACCACTAACTATTCAGAAATAGGTTAGTGTTCATTTTGAATGTATGCCATTTCAAATCTGCTGATTAAGCTTTCAAATACATCTCTGATTGGAGCTACTTTGTCCATCTCTGTTGGTTGCTTGTAGTTTTGTCATCGAAATAAATGGCACCTAAAATTTGAAAGAACCAGTCATTTGCCAGTATTGTACGAAAAATCTGTCTGGCATAGGCAGCATTTGTGGTCCACAGATTTCCTACTGTTTTGTGTCTTGTCCTCAAAATGCCAGAAACAATCATGTTTCAACTCCAGCAATGAAGGATATCAACAAGTGACAGCAAAATCTGAGCTTATTAGTTAGTCAGCTGTCCTGCAGAGGAGCTAGTATCGACATTCTTGCAATTCTTATGTGTTAGTTGATTTATATAATAAGTTTTGGCATAACACTTATTTGAGACCTTTTACTACAATGGGTACAGAATGGTCCAGTCAGATTTGAAAAAAACATAGCATACTAAAAAAACAATCTACTCACTGCATAATGATTATTGTTTGTCAAGGGGACAACCAAAGAACAAATAGAAAAATTGGTAAGATTGTTGCTCTCTACCACCAAGAACTATTGAAGAAAAGACCAAGCCTGGGTACATTTTGTACCCAGTCATTAAACTAAGGGTTAAGAAAGTCCATAGCTTGCCTTTGCCCACATGTGGACTGCCAGTGTTCCTCATGTTTCCTGCTTGTCCAGTCCCTGATCACACCCCTGGCAACCACTGCAGATACACAAAGCACAGGCTCGGATCCTATTAGTGGGTATGAGGAGCCTTGTCTGGCCAATCCATCAGTGTCTCATTTCCATCAATTACCATGTGTACCAGCACTCATACCATTTGGATCCTGTTATGTTCTGCCATTTTCACCAGGGATTGGTGGCAGTCCCAGACTAATTTGGAATTTATCTGGAAGATGTCATGTGCCTTGATGGCTGTCTGACTGTAGGAAAGAATATAGATGTTTCTACCTGTGTAGCCATTTTCTGTAGTCTCCATTATACAAACCTAAATGGTGTATTTTTCAGCGTGGAATATGGTGATGTGGAGCCCAAGACTGAAGCTGTGCTCCCTTCCTGAGCCCCATATATACACTCCAGCACCAATGCCTTTATTGGTCTTGGACCCATCTATGTATCAGACCACGCCCTCTCTGTTGTCTAGGTTGAATGTGTTCTGTCGTGCATATTTACATTGTGTGTCCAGAGAGGGTTTGTTTCTTCAGGCCCCTTAAATCCCTCTTGCTTGTAAATGGTACTGTCACACAGAGCCAGTCCACCAACAGATCATGTCTCCAAGCCCATGCCATTGAGCATCCTTTGTTATGATATCAAATGAGGTGCTCTCAAAAGCTCCCTCAATATCTAGGATACCTCCAAGTTTAAATTTATGTTTTCCACCGCTTCCTCAATATGTGTGATCACATGATGCAGTGCAGTTTCTGTGGACTTCCCTGGTTGGTAGGCAAATTTGTATCAATGTAGGGGACATAGCCTCAAAATCTCGTCCCTGATATCCTGTCCACCAATTTTAACATCATCTTCAGCATGAAGGACTATAGAGTAATAGGTCAGTATGCCGTAGCCTTGGTATAGTTCGCCTTCCCAGGTTGAGGGTTAAAGTCACCTTGACCTTCCTCTAAGCTTTGGGTATGCACCGTCTTGCTAGGCAGGCTCTAAAGTTATGACACAGGTGAGTCGTCAAGAGGTTGAATACTTGTTGCAGGAGTGCAGATACAATACCATCAGCCCCTGTTGATTTAAATGGTTTGAATGTACTTACTGCCAATCTTATTTTAGACTGGTTATTGACCTTTCTAGTCATTTCCCAGCCCTTCCCATGAACAGCAAAGGCTGTCAAATTTGGCTGCCCCAGTCCTTCCAAGGGTATTTTTTGTACAGGAAATCATGGAAAATGAACTCTCTAGAGTTCCCTTAGGGTCTGTTCTCCAGATTGTTTATATCAGTCATCAGGTAATTTAATAGACTCCACCCTATTGGTGACTGACTGGCCATGAATTAGTCTGGCCCTGTCAGGTACATCCTCAATCCCCCGACAGTTTTCCTTCCAAGAGGACCTTTATAATCTCTTTGTTATAACAGGTGAGGGCTGTCTTATGTGACTCCCAGTCAACTGTCCTTTTAGCCTGATTAATAAGCTGCCTTGTTGAAGTTTTAAGGCGGCTCAACTCTTTTTTCCACAAAGAAACTGTCCTTGGTGAGAGAGGCACCCTGGCTGAACAGTTTTGGTGGTGGGAAAAGGCCTGTACAGCATGTCAACAGCCAGCTGTACGTCCCACACCAAGTGTATACCTCTTGGTACAACCCCTCAAATTGCCTGTAGGTGTTCCCGATAGGATTCCCAATTGATTCTCTTGGGGTTGCGATGTGTGGACCTAGTAACTTCCAGGTCACCAATTTGTGATACTCTGTATCTGTGGTCAGAGAAAGAGGGCTCATCAGATACATGCCAGTTAGTCTCCAGGTCCCATATCTTGTCAGTCCTTAGTGTAAAGTCTCTAATTTCCTTCCTCTTGCTAATTACAAAAGTAGGGTCATTACCTTGATTAACAATATTAAGATTATTTCTAACAAAATATTCCATTAGGCATTCTCCTCATGGATTGATGCCTGTACTTTCCCATATAATGTGGTGTGCGTTGGCATCATATTAAGTTGTGAGCTTCATTTTATTCCTATTGCAGTAGACAACAACTTCCTTAACCCATCTGAATCATAGAGGAGGTATGTCTAGGTAACAATAAGTTTCATCTTGCTTCTTCCTCTAGTGTAATTCATCTTCATCATTGTCACATCTCTAGAACAGAGGTCCAACACTGGAAAGGTATGAACCATGTTCCTGACAAAAATGCAGGGTCTAGGGGCAGTACAGTGTCTGGCAGAGAAGAGTGCCCCTCTTGTATGGTGTAATACCATTACTTGGTTCCCATAAATCCAAGGTTCCTGAATGAATGCTATGTCTACCTCCCCTGTACCAAGTTTTCAGCAAAGGAGTGCTATTGCAGCCTCGCCATGGTGCAGATTAATTTGAACTTATTTACAATTTTGGTACATCTTATGCTCATTTATCCTTGACTTATGTTTAATGCTCAACATCCGTAGATTTGCTGGTAGTATCAGCTCCCTGGGGTATGGTTTGCCAGACTGCCTGGCTTCCTGCTTAGCAAAGCTAAGCAGTTACTTCTGTACTGCAGCATCCCTGCTTTTGGTAGGTTTTTGTATCATGTTTTCTCTGTACGAGTCCCAAGTGTAATGAGTCACTGTACATTTTTTTTTAGTAAGAGAATGTAATTTTAATTGTGTGCAAAACACTCTGTATCCCCCCTCCTCTGGGTTAGTGTCCATTAGGGGAAGCATGTAGTTGTTAAGATGGTAGAGCCCATTGTTTGATATGTTGGTGTAATTTGGAATGTCCAGTGACAATACGAGGGCATGTAGCTGTAGACTTGCTGATTGGCCTGACATAATAAGGTTATCAGCACATGTTAGCTCTTCATGTAACAATTTTGAGTGTGTCCATGAACAATGATGTTCACTTTTGTGTAATCAAAGTACTTCATGCATACTAACGGTTCATTAATAATGCTTTTCTTACACAGTATCTCAATGCAGACACTTTGGAAAGCTTATTGAATTAAGCTGTAACTGAGGTTGGCAGTGTGTTCCCACTGTCTGAATGTGAAATTTATTAGAGAATTTAAATTATAGAGACTATGTCAGATGTCTAACATTGTTGAATTAGACAGTTCAGCAGTCACATGTGAAACCATCTATGACATCTGGTGAAATTTCAGATGAGCATTAAATTCTGATGCCTGCAGACCACAGAGAACTAATCATATCAATTAATTGTTTTCACATTGGCACATTGGTTAGTCTTGATATGTTGGTGTTACATCAGTTAGTGAGGTTATTTAATAATAAAGGTGGATGAAGAGTGAAGAAAATCATATTAGAAATAATAATTACTAGAGAGGTTAGGTTTGCTGGGTTGTTGTGCAGAATGTATTGGTAGTTGTTGGAAGTATTGGACTGCTTGACTTTTGAATATGGGACCAATAGGCTCTCCCAAAACATAGGTAAACATCTACCAACATATGCTGTGTAGCAACCCAGAAGTGCTAAGACCTCATCTATGCCATGGCAGAAGCCAGTAATCTCACTTACTTGAAATGTTTATTACTCTGCCATCCAACAAATTATACACGTAGTGAGTCAAGTTTTCTAGCTGCAAAATATTTGCCTCACATTAGGGACTTAAGAATGAGTAAACAGAAAGTGAAGTTTCGAGTGCTATTGACTTTCTGAGAGTTGAGGTTCACGCTGCAGTGTTGCTGAAGATCGAGATGTGATGCTGTGTTGGATGAATAGTTCCTGTTGTTCTGAAGATTGTAGTGCCTTCATCTTCAGGGTCAAGTAGTTCAAGGGTCACATGCCAGAAGACTTTAATGTTCAACTACTGTACCTGTATCTATTTCTTATGAAGTTTGACCTTGGCTGCAAAGTACAACAACCAGTCATGAAAGAGGGTTGTGAGCAGCCTCCTTCCTAAGCCTTCAGTTTTTAATTGACAGTTATGTGACAAGTTTTTGTCCTCAGCAATCAGTGCATTGTGGCAAATGAAAATGTGTAGTTCAAGAAAACTGCTAAACACTTGGCAACACCTGTTAACTTTTTTTTTTTTTTGAGGTTTTGCTGACCATGCATCTCAGTATATTTATCGTAGTAATTAACCAACTTGGTGCACAAAATTTTGTTTCACAATAAGTTTATTTCATGTCTCTACATGTTTCAAGCACATGTGCTCATCATCAGGAGGTCAAAATTGTATTATACAGCATCTGGTATCGTCACACCTATAGGTGCCCCTCCTGTGCACAGGT
>Ga0131853_10005436_pt1 | contig 22950 bp, 11 predicted proteins | sample TergutLab28metaG_FD_92764 | JGI IMG/M metagenome (GOLD analysis project Ga0131853, IMG submission 92764) | Labiotermes labralis P1 segment gut microbial communities from Petit-Saut dam, French Guiana - Lab288 P1 (version 2) (version 2) | ecosystem: Host-associated > Arthropoda: Insects >...
CACACACACACCCACACACACACACACACACACACACACCCACACACAAACACACACACACACACACACACACACACACACCACACACACACACACCCACACACAAGCTGCCCTGAATCACTGGCGTGTTCATTGCTACTGTCCTGAATTTTATATTGTGAATGTTTTAACTATGTGTCAAATGTTTTTAAAAAATTTTAGTTATTTTAATTTAAATTTCAGCCTATCGTAGTTCCATATTCTCTTCTACATACGCCTGTTCTGCACGGAGCAATGTGCAGTTTACATCCCAGTTCTTCTACACGACTTGCAAAACAACAGGAATTAACAACTTGTAAGTTAGTTGGCTACTTCTTTATACGAGATTTTTCGATGTGCGGACTCTCCTTGATAACGATCCCATGGGAATCGAAGCATGCAGGAGCTTTTAATCAGTGGCGTACCGAGGGGGGTTTAAGGTGTTCAATCCCCACCCCCCCCCGCCCCCGAAATTCCGAAGGCCTTCAAAAATCGTGCCAAACTCAACCCGATTGTGAAAACTGTTAAAAATTGCGGAATTTAGGGCGCCAACACCCCAAGATGTTCGGAAAAAAGGCAGTAAAATTCTAAAACTACCGCCGGTTCGCAATTGTTTTACGTTAGCAATGACAAATAAATTGGTTGTCATCATAAATAGTCTTAAAGTACCAAAAATTAAGAAAATTTTACCATATGAAATGACATTTCTTGTACCAAATTACAGCTGCCTCCAGAACCCCTGACTAGGGGGCTACCGCCCCCAGATCCCCGTTCTCTCTGTCCTCTGCCCTCAACTGAATTTGTTGAACCCCCTCCAAACAAGATTCCTGGGTACGCCACTGCTTTTAATGTTTTAGTGTAATATAACTGTGCATTTGTTGGTGAATTATTATAAATTAGTCATTATCAATGCACGGAATGTGAAACTTGAAAATATCAAGCAGTGTCACACCGATATGCAATGTGCCACACTATCTGGAGAGTGTCGCCATCACAATTCTATGAGCAGGCCACTGTTATCTACGTCTTGAGCTTTTCTAGTGTCGTCAGCATAAAAGGTCGTACGCTGTACCCTTATATACCTCAGAACAAAGATTCCTTCTTTACCGTATCAGGTAACTTCGAAGGCCTACTCTTTGTACATTCATTACGAAGTTCAGCCACGTCCGATCGTGCTTCGTTATAAGCGTGTGGCAGAACCCCGTCTTATTGGCAAATCACAGCTGCAATATCTTCCTGCAGTTGTAGGATCAATTCACTGTCAAATGTGGCACTGTCCACGTAGGATAGAAGCGAAACATTTGACGAATGTGGCTGTAAACAGCGGCTAATATGTGCAGTAGCAGCACATGAGGCTCTAAATTGTAATTGTGTGGGTTGATATTTCCATCTGGTAAATATTTTAACTGTACCTTAAACTTGCGTTCAGTAGCACACGGGAAAAATTTTGAAGGTCATTTTTGGAAGCTCTAGTTCAGTGCTGTGTTTGACAACTTCTCTTGCATTCGTTTTTAGTGCAGATATAGGCTGAAGTGTGACGCATGGGAAATTACAAACATGTAATGACATCTCGCATATGTATTACTAGTTACAGTGTGATTACACTTCTTGAGCCACTCAGATTTTTAGGCGCGTTCTTATGAACAGCGACAAGCGCCCTTTGGCTTCGTCATGTATGTCCGTCCATCCGTCTGCGCTAAGTATCAGCGCGGCTTCACTGGTCGGATTTTGTCAGATTAGGTATTGGGGACTTTTACGACAATCTGTCGAGTAACTTCAGATTTGATCAAAATCGAACAACAATATCGGATGCTTTAAATGCAGACCTAAGTGAGTTCAGTCTCTTGACAGGTGCTTGAAAACAATACGAAGGGAAACAATTCTTGCGTTTCCATAGCAACACTCAATTGTTTTATATTATTGATAGCTACGTTTAGTTTAACAGCAATAAAGGAGGGAAGTCATTGTTGCATTTCTTCTTTTTCTTCTCTTTCTTCTTCTTCTTCGGACCTTCGCTTTCTTAATGGACATCTTCCAGTCAGCTCTGTTTTTGACCTCTCTATCCAGTTATTAATTTTTCATGTATCAATATATGTTTGTACACAATTCCACCATCTGTTTTTTGGTCGTTCTCTCAGTCGACTTCCCTGAAGGTTGTTCTTAATTACTGGACTTACTTTTCTCTTACTATCCATTCTAATTAACATGACCAATCCAATTCAACCGACTTATTCTGACAAATGGAAGTATTTCTAATCTCCAAACAGGTCCATTAATTATTTATTATATAGTTTTCTCCAGTTTTCATTTACTCTAAATCCCCCGACATTCACTTTGAGACTTTTCTTTCACAAGCAGCCAACCGTTTAGCAATATCGTCATTTAATATCCAGCAGTGCTGCGCTTACATAGCATCAGTGGTTAAGCGAACGCGCTGTAATGTTACGTTCTAAGTTCTGCCTTGTTAATTTCTGGGACTGAAGCGTAAATATTTGTATATTCGGTATGACGCACTGTTTGTATTTCACCAAGGTCACGCCTTAGAAATAAACTTACTGCTGTCGACTATTCGTGTTGTTTGCGTATTTTTAAAGTGGCCAGTTTGACATTTCAAATTATTCGTCATTTTATTATTGTAGCAGTTTTACTGTCTTTTTTGGTCCTTGTTTGTTACGCGTTTCATAAATTTAAATTGTTGTGGCTCACGTTCTTTGTATGGCACATCGACAAAACACCAACGACTGCGTGTGATATATTGTCGAAGGCATAGGTACTGTCACTGGAGCGAGTTGACTATTTCCTTCAATTTTGCTAAGTATGGGTTGTTTTGTATTGGTCGCCCACATTCAGGGAGGAATGTATGCTGCGGGCGTTTGAGTGTAGGGTGCTGAGGAAGATATTTGGGCTTAAGAGGGACGAGGTAGCAGGGGAATGGAGAAGACTACAAAATGAGGAGATTAATGAACGATACTCCTCACAAAGTATTTTTCGGGCGATTAAATCGAGAATAATGGTATTGGCGGGGCACATAGCATGTACGGGGGAGAGAGGAGATGCATACAGGGTTTTGGTGGGGAAACCTGAGGTACAGAGACCACTTGGAACAATCAGAAATAGATGGGAGGCAAATATTAAGATGGATCTTCAAGAAGTGTGATGGGGAGGCATGGACTGGATTGATCTGGGTCAGAATAGGGAAGGGTGGCGGCCTCTTTTGAATGCGGCAATGAACCTTCGGGTTCCATAAATTGCGGGGAATTTCTTGACTAGATCAGGAACTGTTAGCTTCCCAAGAAGGACTATGCTCCATGTAGTTAGTTAGTTTTAGTTGGTTGGTTGATTCGTTGATTAGTTGGTTGGTTGGTTAGTTGGTTGGTTGGTTGGATTGTTCGTTGGTTGGTTGATTGGTTGGTTATTCCTTTAGTTAACTAGCTAGCTAGCTTGCTAGGTCAGGAAGTGCATCAGAGCACATAACAGGTGTTTTAGGATTAGTTGCGATTGTAGAGAATGTGAAGGTATGCAGACCTTTGTATGACTGAAATGGGAACACGACATACTCTTACTGTAGATTCCAATTTACGTATGTCTGGCTTCAATATAAAATTGCTTCCTGGTGGATCGACGATGAAGACACGATATCACCCCTGTAGCAGTTGCGTTTACCTCTGTTGCGGTTGGTCAGTACACGCAGAATGTATCTTGGGGGTTATTTACATTACAACTCTGTAAACTTATCGTACGAAATGGTCATTGCTACTCTGCCTTATCCTTCCATCAGTCGGTAAGACATCTGCTTTTATGAACTGTTAGAGGAATTGTTTTGCAAGGTGAAAGTGGGTTTGGCTCTTAGCAGACGGATGGGGATGCAGAAATCAACTTTGCAACAACTCGTATAGGTTATAATACGTGTTGGTTTGTATGGATATTTATATACAAGGCAGTGGAATGGATTATGTACCCCGTAAATGATTACTGGACAAACGTCATGCGGTATTCTCACAAAATTATTCCTGCAAGTTCGATACTTAATAACATTTAACCATCTCCAAGCTTCTCCTCTAGTCAAAGTCTGTGACCGAAGTGTGTAGAATTTAGGAAATTTACCCGAGCGTCTAGATTTCGTCACAACAAAGTAACGTGTATTTCGATTGGTTCTGACATTAGTGGGTTTCTACAAGTTCTCAAGTTTTGGTTTTTGGTTTATTTTGTTTCCGACCCTCTACTTGTCTGTAAATGAAGACGCCTACGCATTAGGAAGATGTTCGAGTCACACACGGAACGTTCGGTATCTCTTGGGAACACGTTACCTACTCATTATAAAGTGGAACACCTGTCCGATAATATTACAAAAAATAATAGGAACCAAACCTTTGTTTTGCCTGATCCCAGAACAGTTGCTAACAGAAAAGAAACATTTACAATAATGTGTAATACATGTACAGTCAAATAGTCTGTCTGTCCACACACTGCAGACTGTAACAGTAAGTGGATATTCTTCTGTAGTCCTCTGGCGAAGAAATTCCTTGTTCATACAAACCTTAGACCAACCCCTCAGATTACCGCACATTTCACGCACATTACGTATAGGAATAAATTCAAGTCAGGGGAAGGCCGGATACAGTGGTCTTTCACATTTGGGTAGTGAAGTTTTTCGGTTGCTACAGAGTGCAGCACTGTTTTTAAACTTTATCTTGAGTACTTCAGTATGGTTTGAAAGCTTGTCAACTAAAGTTTTGACATTATAAGAAGCATTTTAAAAACTTCTTAAGACTCACGGTGGTGCAGTTGGTCGAGGCCCTGCATTAGAAGCCGAAAGGTCTTGGGTTCAATTCCCGGTGGGGCTCTTGATTTTATTTTTTGACCTAATCCTTCCGGCCACACTATGGCCCTGGAGTCGACTCAGGCTATAACAGAAACGAGTACCAGGAAAGTCTCCTAGAGGGTAAAGGCGGTCGGCGCGTAGAGCTGATAATCTTGCCACCATCATGTGCCGATTGTCTAGAAATCCTGGAGGCTCAATGTCCCATGCACTAAGGGCTTGTCCAAGCCGGTAATGGGATAGCTTTTCTCTTTTAACTTCAAAGACCTCTTTTAGTGAAATTAGAAGAAGACATCGCTAGTATAGGTAGTCTGTCATTTCTGCTATGAAAATGACGTACTTCTAGTGATTACTCTTCAGAGTAACAGCAATTGGAACGCCTGATCAATACTTCAGTTAAGTGGGTAGTCGTGTTGATGTGAGCTGTGTGCGCCATTGAGGCATAAGGACATTGCCTTGACCTAACGCTATCTGCCTTTCACATACCCCAAGTTCATTGAAACTTATGAATAAATTATGAATTCTCTTTCCAGCAAAAGGGGAAAGGAGGATCTGAGATACTAGCATTTGGTGTGTCACCTATAACAGAACAAGCAATAACAGCAGGATATGCCACTCGTGAGACATTAAACGAGGTCGTATGCTATGCACAGACTAACCCAGTCTTGAGCACCATGTAATTGAATTACTTATGTGTAAATTGTACAGGATTCTAACGATGGTAAGTCGTATTGGGAAGCCTTCTGTGTTTGAACTTTGTCAATCATCCTTGTTTAAAGTAAAATTAAGACACAACTTTTCATGGACATAGTCATTTCCCGTACTCATGTAAAAAATCAGTCTATAACTTCATTCAGTTAGGTAGAGCGATAGGCAAAGAATTCTAGCCCAGAGGTTTAGAATAATGCCTACCGGATCGCAAAATCGGAGTAACTCCGACTCTTATACATGAGGCCGGGGACCGATCCCGTCCTACAGACGTAGTGATTTTATCTCTCCGTCGGTCGCTGCGTATCCCTCAGATATATTCGACGTTTTATTGCTTGTTCCTTTGAATGTGCAATAAATGCGCTCATGTACTTCTAATTAGCTGCCTACGTTGCTCCTTAGAAGCCCGTAGAGTGTGTTTCGTGTTCCTAATCACATTCGTTTGGTTGAATTTGGCAGTTTGTGGCTGAGTGACACAGCGCGACGGTCCGTGTTACTAGTGCGGTGTTGGATGGTGGCGGCCGTTGTGGATCGCTTGTAGCGAATTAATGCAGAGGATATCTAGCGTAGTCGTGCGATGATATTGTCTGATGATGTAAGTTGTGATGACAGCATTGATGACGGGACGGAATGCGATGGAGATAATGTGGAATGGAGAGAAAGTGCCTGGGATAGTGCTGCAGGTGATGATCATTGCTGCAATAAAGTGGACGCTACTGACAGTTGTGTTCATTGGACAGGACAAGACGCAGTGGGGTTGAGTAAGGTAGAAAGTTCTACACACTTCGACGCAGACGACAAAATTTTCTGACAAAATACCTGGGGTTATTGGCCAAACAAGGTAAGCCAGTATGCCCCGCGAAAAATGGAACTGTCTCATTACGGATGATATTTTTGATAACGTTGTTCAACACACAAATCAGTATATTCTTTAAATCCAACGAAACTCACAGACAAGATTGAGATCATATCCATTGGTCCTCTGTGTTTAACTGGAGCATTGCGGAGTAACAAGCAGCGTCTGGTTGAATTGAGTGTTACTGGCGGATATGGCACTGAAACATTTCGCTTAGTGATGAATCAGAGACACTCTAAGTTACCAGTGAGATGCATTCATGAGTAAGCTGGAGTTGTTTTCATAAAACTTTCTTCCTTTTATTTGCGGAAACCTAGACTGTATCTCAGAGATACATGCGAACTACTACGTTCGTATTAGGGGTGCGACCAACAGAGGGTTAACTGTATTTTGAACACACACGGTGGACAAAATCCAACCGTGAAATGATTAAAAATATTTCCTCTATTTTGAACATATTTGGCTCCATTACTTGGTCTAGGGTAGGATTCAATGGTAGACTTTTGTGAAAGCGGTAATGAACCCGCTGGTTCCATGAAATGAGCTGAATTTCTCAGTTAGCTGAGAGACTGTTAGCTTCTCAAGAATGACTGTGTTACACGGACATAATTAACGAAACCCGTGAGTAAATTGTCCCATAAATTTAGTAGTTTGCATAAATGTCCACCTGCACAGCCAGCGATATGTTACAGTGGCGAAGGTGCAGCTTGTAAAAAATGTGGAGGTTATATTGGAACGCCTCAATACCGCTAACAGAAGGACAACAACTGAACCCAATACAACGCCAGAATACTTCATCTCAAGTCCTAATTCTTTTTTTTTCCCCGTTACATACGAGCATATACGAGTCATATAATCTTTAAATTTGTCTCTGTCTATCAAAAACACTTAGTTACTTACCAAGCAATTTAGAACTCAACCTATATTAACATTCTTATGTTAATTGGACCGTGCATCATTGTGATAGTTGAAGAACAAAAGACCAACTTGATGTCACTTGCTATTTTATTTCACTTCTTATGTGCTCAACATGTTTCGGACATTAATATATCCATCATCAGGAGCTTGCGACTAGTCTGTTGAATTACCACATTGGTCGTATTGTTCTTGGTTCGATGTGTGTTGGAGTTTCGGTGTGGTTGGGTTGGAGTGGTATCCGTGTAGCAGGCTGAAGGCTGCGACACAGATACCACTCCAACCCAACCACACCGAAACCCCAACAAACATCGAACCAAGAACACACGACCAATGTGGTAATTCAACAGACTAGTCGCAAGCTCCTGATGATGGATATATTAATGTCCGAAACATGTTGAGCACATAAGAAGTGAAATAAAATAGCAAGTGACATCGAGTTGGTCTTTTGTTCTTCAACTATAATAGCATTACCTGTCTATCGTATCACAACGCCCTTAGTATAACTATTATGTTAACAAAACCAACAAATAATCTCTCAACACGACGTATAGTGTCAAGAATATCAACAGTTACATGTTTGGGCTTTAGTAATATCCATCTTTGGGCTGTACAGAAGAAAATATAAAACATTGACATCCAACTGCAAAACGTAGTTGGAAACCTTAAGCTTTACAGTGAATAAATATGCAGAATCAGTATAAAATACATGAACTAAAATAAAATTTGTTATCTATACATTTAAAAATCATATTCAAACAAAGACAATACAGGGTAGCTGTGTGATGTAGTTTAAAGACCGATCTGTGTGAAAATAATTAATTCGTAGCTCTTGATATTATTTGTATGTTGTGTTGATGGATTGGTTATCTGTTTTATTGACTGAAATCACAAAGGGGATGAATCCCCTTGAAATAATTCCGTTATTGTGGACAGCGTGACATTAATCACTTAATTTCGCCGGAGTCACGAAATACCGCACGTTTTACATAACAGTTTGCGTATGCTGAGAATCGCCGTGATTCACGTGATATAAATTACAAATGTGGATGTTTGTTAAATTATTGTTCAATATAATACGATGTCCATAAGCTTCCCCATATGGATGTCGTTAAATACAGCAAAAATATATAACATAAATTTTAGGTTCGATGCTGCGTTTAGTTCAATATTGAAACATTTTCAGGGCGTTAGAGGCCATCTGTCCAAAAGCCAGGCCATAACAAATTATTTAAAATTAGCGTATAGTGATATTTATTATACTGTCTAACGTGAATGCGATTTGTATAGGTCAGCCAGTATTGTTAGTTCAGGGAAACTGAGGAGACTACAGGAAAGGTGGGTAAATCCAGGAACGGGGAAGACATAAAATCAATTCACTTTTCTTGTGGTGTTACCTCGTTGACAACGGACACTTTGAAGACCATGAAGGAAACTGAAGGATAGTATTAACATACATGCCAGGAAAATACTGTTCGAGAGTGTTACATGAATTTAAATGTTTCTCTTCTTCTACAGTGATAGTTTTAGTGAAATGTATTGACAGATCGCGCTCTTGGCCATTTGTATTGTGATGTAACTGTACTTCCTATTCCATCAAAATGACGCAGATCTATACATTCTGTCTCCCAACGAATTACTGATAAAAACGTTGAAGTTTGGTTACAAGAAACTCTATCTGCTGTAATCTGATATTAAGCTCCTTGGAATCAAGCTTACTTGTATTAAGAATGGTAATAGGTTGGGGTTGCGGGGGTGTAGTAAAAAATCCAACACCTGCGTTACGTACCCATTCCGCCCACTGATGTCAGTTCTACATTACTACAAGAAGCTATTCAAATGCAAATTGCCATTCAGTGCTTTGAGTTGCAAATACAACCTTCATTCTGTGCAGCTTACCTGTCTTACTTGCTACCCTTGTGTATGGCCGATGTGTAAGAGAGAAATTATTTTTCCTCTCCTTATCCTCTTTCAATTTCTTTCTTTTATTTCCTTCTCACTTTACAGTTTTGCAAGTTTTGTGCTCATATAATGACCGCCTTTCTCCACATCGTCACACGATTTCTAAAAGTAAAACGAAAGAGCTTCCGGCGGTCCGTTAAAAAACAGACATTATGAAACTTAATTCGTCTCACTTCGCTTTACCAAAAGAAAGAGTCTAACCGCAGCCTGAGAGTAATGTAAACAGCTAGAGTAAACTGTGAGGTTATTGTGCGAGATTTGAGGTTCTCACGGCGTTGTTGATGAAAATTCAAGGCTTCTAAAATATGGCGCCATGTTGAATCTTCAGAACGTCTGGTTCGTTTGAGACTTAATCATTTCGTGGAAGATTGTTGGTGTTCCTGATAAACTAGAGTATAGCTTGAGCGACAGTCCTCTCCACTTTTACATACTGGGACACAACCTAACGCTACAAAAAGAAGCAGAAAAACTGGGTCTTATAATAAATACAAATAAAACTAAATATATGCAGGTAACCAGGAAAACAAATATAATAAAACAAGACATTGAAGTAGCAGGAAAATATTACGAAGCAGTAAACCAGTTTATATATTTGGGATCACAAATAAATAGCAAAAATTTAATAAAAGAAGAAATTAGACTAAGAATACAAACGGGGAATAGAAGTCTGTTTGCAAACAAAAAACTTCTGAGAAACAAAGATCTTAATGCTGTCAGTAAACTGCAGATATATAAATCTATCGTACGACTTGTTGTAACATTCGGTTCTGAAATACGGGCTATGACAGTCACAGAACAAAATCGCCTACTGATATTTGAGAGAAGGGTATTTGGAAAAATATACGGACCAACAGAAGATAATGATGGAACATGGAGAATAAAAATAAATGAAGAATTTGAAATTCTAATTAAGAAAGAAACTATCGTAAGGTTTATAAAATCTCAAAGATTACGCTGGGCAGCATATGTAATCAGAATGGACACAATAAGAACTGTCAAAAAACTGACAGATTGGGAACCACGTTCATCAAACCAGTAGGAAGACCAAGACTGAGATGGCTCGAACAGGTAGAAGGAGATTTAAAGAAAATGAAAGTGAGAAATTGGAGAGAGAAGTGTAAAGATAGATGACTGTGGAACGAATTCGTAAAGCAGGCCAAAACCTACAAAGGGTTGTAGCCCCAATTGAAGAAGAAAAAGAGAAGAAGAAGGACACAACCTCAATGATAACTTGCTAATTTTTAACTTAAGCGTGAAGATCATGCAATATATTGATTATTTGTAAACTTCTTAAATAGACACATTTTAGGGGCGATTTTCTCAAACGACAGATGGTGATGCATTGATCTTTTCGAACACAAGAATTAGGTTTTTAACACTTAAAATATTTCCATAGCTGTGCCTTGTCTGCTCTGCTTCTACTCCAGATCTTTTTTTCCCCAGACTCTCCAGTTGTTGCTTTTTTTTTTCTGAACAATTCAAAATTTGGTCTTATGTGTGTGTAATACCAATCAAGTAAAGTAGACTGTCGTTGTGAATAGGAATTTCTGTGTAGAAGCTAGTACGTATATGGTTAATCTAAGAGGTAACTGCGTACTTATAAGTAACGGTGATCGAGTCTATGAATAATTACGTTTGTTAACATTTTAGATATAATTTTAAAGTTTCTGACTGACATCACGTATGCTTTAGCGGACACTGAGTTATTAATTGGTGTACTTAAGTTTGTGTTGTGGTGTAGATCGCATGTTAATCTTGTGAAATAATGTTTTCGATTCCTACAATTGCATACGACAAAAGATGTGAAGCTAGTGTTGTGTATATCGAAAGAAGTTGAATGTCTGGGGCTTAGTTCGTCGTCTTTGTTTGTCTTGTGCTTTTATTTTCCATGTCACAACAGCCCCTAGTGGACCACGGCCTTCTCACTATCAAGACTTCACGATCACACTCACACGATATTCGGTAGGACTTCTCGAGAAGAGTGATCAGCCCGATGCAGAGACCTCTGCCTGACAACACACAGTGCTCACAAGTGACAAGCATCCACGCCTCCGGTGAGATTCGAACCCGCAATACTAGCAATCGAGTGGCCGCATACCCTACCCTTAGACCACACTTGTCATCCTTTTAGTTATTTGAATTCCCATGATTCCATTGAAAGTGTTACTCCATTTTTTGCAAAACCTTTTTCTACGACAACATATGATGTTTTGCGTAAAGTTTCCACAATAATAGATTTTTGCACCCAGTTGCGAAGATGGGAGTTTCACCCCTTGTCAAAAGATTTGTTTGACGAATTCGTAGCTCCTCTCAATATTTAGAGCTTATTGTCTCTGTCAACCTGTAATTTAGTCTTCACTATTGAAATATTAGTAGTTTTCAGGAATAATAATTTTTGACAGTGTTCAAAGGGTAGAAATGCAGACAGTTTGGTGTGATATACGTTTTGCGATGCGTGTCGCGCATTCTTCTAGCAAGCCAAAGGACACATCATCCTCGACGAATCAAACACGTTTGTCCGTTGATCCTGACTTTGTCCATCGTCCTAGTTCGTTGTACAGCATAACAGGCACAGTAATTTTGTACATTGTGCCACATCATTGTTAGATACCCGCCCATTATTTGAGACTGATGATGTACGTATGTCTCGAAACCACTTACATTATTCGTGAATTCCAGCTTGCGCAGTGGTGCAAGTGGGGTCTGCGCTGTTCAGGAATGTTGCTCCGCGTAAGTTGGTAGTACAAGAAGAATTCTTTTTGGACTACTTGACCTTCGAATATGGGACCGATACGTTGTTCCGAAACGTCGGTAAAAATACCAAACTACGACGAGCAACATGTCAGAAGAGCAAAGGCTTCTAACACGATGCCTGGCCATAGGATATTCGCTTAATTTGCGAGATTTGAAGTTCTTGCAGAGATATTGATGAAGATTCAAGTATTCTGTGATTTCGTTGTCTCCTGAACATTGTTATCTTTATTCCACGCCAAAAATTGTTACATCTTAGACACCAGGAATTTTCATCCTTCAGTTTGTTCCTCGTTCTGTTCAGTGTAACGTTATATGAGGCAAGACGTCATTTGTCTGTTGAATGTCCTCTCCCATTTCATTATAAAAAGAGTAATTATACCTATATATACCGTAAAATGTAATTGGGTGTCCGGAATCGATTTGTGCTTGTTGGATTCAACATCTGCATACCGTAAGCACAGTGGGTTTTTGCAAATATAAAATGCCCCATGTGTATTCCGCTAATTTATATTACAAATAAATACACACATGTGTTGATTTTTTAGCTGCAGATTTATAAACGTAATTAGACTGCCTGAACACCTGATAACCACAAAAATATAAAACAGATCGTAATTAGATTGTAAAAAGTTGTCCCACAAGCGAGAAAAAAAATTGTCATTGTAGTGGTGAGAGCCTGTGCTTTATGTTTTGAGAAATTGACAATTAATTATTAATAATAAAAATAAAGTTGTGTTGACGGAGTTGAAATATTGTTTGTTATTGTAGACGACCCAACGGGACGACAAACTTTAAATCAGAAATTTTCGGTCATCGTTATTGCCCGAAATGAAATTCATCTAAACTAATGTGTAGAGGTAGTTCCAAATTGTTTAAATTTTCATGTAAAACTACTGGGTAATTGTGAACATGTAGCATGCAGATTGGTGAACATATGAACGTGAATCCCACCAAAAAAAAAAAAAAAAAAGGGAAACAAAAAATAAAAAAAAAAAATGGGAAAAAATAAAATTTTAAACCCCAAAAAAAAAAAAAAAAAAAAGGGAACCAGAAAATTTAAGCTATTGCAAAAATGTATAATTTTTGTAATTCATTATGTCTGTTTCAGTTAGTACTCAGTGACTCAGGCCTATGCCTGAAGCCCTGTTGAAGGAAGCCGATATCTTTCAGTCCATCGGGTAATTGTTCGTTTGTTTTGAAACCCGAACTTCTATTCCCGCTGTACTAGGTCGCGTGACTGGATCCTGTCCTTACGGAGCCGAATCTCGTCTATAGCATTGAATCCTGTTGTTCTTCTTCTACTTATTTTATGTCGTAATATCGTTTCCCATTTACCCCTAACTATCCAAAGTGGGTTCTACGTTTCAAAGTTTCCTATCAGAAGTTGCATTTCCCTTGTTCTGAGTACTTGCTTCGGTTTACTCCTACCGAATTATCCAGTTTAATTGGCCTGTGTGTTCAATATTAACCTTCATTTACCATTAAACTTGGAGAATACTGTAATTAATCTGACTTCCAAAAAAATAAAACCGAACCATATCTGTTACAGGATCAAACTATTCCTAAGAATAATTAAAAATTAGTCCCTCCATATAAAATGTGCATTTATTAAGTTATGCTAGTCTCAGTTTATCGCAGGGGGCAAAATTTGGTGATACATATTTATGTATTAGCCGGTCCCCATAGCCGCGCGATCTAAGGAGTGGATCTGCTGCCGCTCGTCTGCTGAGATTGTGGGTTTGAATCACGCCGGGGGCATGGATGTTTGTCTGTTGTGGGTGTTGTGTGTTGCAGGTAGAGGTCTCTGCGACGAGCTGATCGCTCGTTCGGAGGAGTTCCACAAAGAGCGGTGTGTGATCTAGGAACCTCAAGCATGATGAGGCCATGGCCCGCGTTGGGTCGCAGCGCAACAGGAAGAAGAAAAAATATCTGTACATTATTAGTACTTGTATATAAATACAGGTGCTGAAAACTTCGAAATGTAGGTTTTGTTTGAAGGGAGCCTTCGTGTGTATAGCTTACATAATCAGCATTGTTATAAAACAACATGGACTAATGTTTTCAACATTAATCGTCATGGTTACACCGTGCATCAATGATACCAAATGCACTCAGTAATATAAAATCTTCGAATTGTTAAAAACCAATGAAACTTATAAAAGACGCTCCAACATGTTTCGGTTTACGTAGGAACCATCATCAGGGAGCTACAACCAGTGCTTTGCTAAAATTACAAGTTTTGTTCAACTGTGCGTGTCGGTACAGACGTTGTTAGTGTTATTGCGGCATATTCTGCCCTGCAGTGCGTGTGTATGGTTCACTGTGCAAACCGAAACGTGTTGGAGCGGCTTTTATAAGTTTAATTGGTTTTTAACATTTCAACGATTTTATTTAATCGAGTGCATAAGTTGGACAATAAATCATTTGATTTTCAACAGTACTCTGGCGACTGATGATAGGTTACATGTTGCGGGGATGCCAGGACGATCCCAGTAAGTAATATTTTTGGCAGTCAAAGTATAGGTGTACTGTCGTAAAACTTCAAACACATAGTCGTCGCTGTCAACAGGGTCTCTTGACTGACTCGATGAGGCAGTACCATGGAAATCATTGTTAACTCCCCTCCTATGAAGATTTAAGAACAGGCACTGATTAGATTTGTTAGTCGGTAGGACAGGACACATCCCGACAGCTAGTCCTTTGTCACAACCTGCTTCATACTTGGCAATTACGTATTAAAATGAAGTTACGCTGTAAGTCTGTAGTCGTTGGCCTGAAGCAATATAATCTGACTGTGTTAATATAACGCTTCTTTTTAGAAAGCAAAGACCTAAGCTTCTTCATTAAATTTTAGGAACATAATGAAAGCCAATTCTCTCCTGAGACAGCAGTTTAAAGCGGCTGTGAAAGAAATATGATTGCCTTGCTCTATTCAGATATTCAATCTGTTCCCACTAGAAGGGTGAAATGTTGAAGGGAATTTTAGAAACGAGAGAGTGGAAATTTTGATTGTGAAAGCAAGCATGCAAGTGACATTGGTACTGTGTTTCAAGCTTTCAGATTTATCTCGTAATTACGGAAGGCGGATAAGGAAATTTCAATCGTATCTCTGTCAAAGAAACGTTACAAATGTATGTTCTGAGATCGTAACTCTAGGTGACCACATTAAAACATGTAGATTTAAAGTGAATTATTTTCAAGAGTTCTGGATCGTTCACATTTTTAACGCATAATCAATTATTGCAAAACTGTTAATGATATTTCAGCACAGTAGTGTTACCGCAGTAGCGAATGTGATGAAATGTTAAAATATGGTTGCAGATTTTATTGACTGTTCCTCTGTAATACTGTACGTGTTCCCAGTTTGCATGTAGAAGATAAGCTCATGACGGAATATTGTTTTTCGCTTTTTTCAATTTCGGTTTTAGCGAGAGATGAATGTTCAGTTTCTCACTATGGCTGATGCCCAGGAGACAGGGTGGGAGGGTGCCCGGTCGCCCCCACAGTTCGTTTGAAAGCGGTGGCGAAAAAAAATTCTTGCGTACAAATCTGGTAATCAACCTTCCTGAATAAGGTATTTTTAACCACTGTTTTGTAGCGTAGGTATTAATATTGAAAATGCTGTTTTTTCCCTTTACTTACTTTAAAATCGCATAATCCCGTAGCTATTGGTACGGCTTTGTAGTACGTGGAACGTACAGTGCTTGAACATTTGCATACATTTAACAAGGCACGTCACTGACTTCTGCCTGGCGGGGCCTTTAGATGTTTGCGTTCATAGCGTCTAAAGTTGCGTAATCGTACGAGCAATGTAAGTCGTACTTCGGCTCGTGAACCTGCATACATGTGGAGAGTTTTACGACCCGCAGCCAATGCAGCGCTGTTCGCCAGAATTCTGTGCTCGGGTTGTTCCGCTCAGAGGCGGTACTTCAAAGAGAGGCTGACCAAGGCGCAATGAACTACCACTGAATGAGCTGTCTGCACAGCCAGCAGCAGTCACTCTGCGTTTCGCGAAAAAGAACGTGAGTACCCTGGACGCACGTAAGATCTCCCTGTCCAAGTAAAAGGGCGGGTTTAATTCTGTCGCAGTCCGTGCGGCTGCATGGGGCCCCAACGTGCGGAAGGACCCGAAAAGACTTGTTGTTTTTAAGGTTTAAATTTACAATGCTATATCTCTATTATCAGTTCAGACTACGCGTAGGTGAGGCCACCACTTCTTGTTCATTGGGCCCAAAAGTATTTTAAACCTCTCCTGCTACTTAACCTAACCTCAGTTAAGAGCCCTTAAGAAGAATGGCCCTGTTTTTCTTAAGTTGGTGTTTGTGTCAGGTCTTCATTGACCTAATTATTTCGCTTAGAAAAATTTGTGAAATTAATAATGAAATGTGAACTTAAAGATGTCCGATATTATATTCACGTTTAATTGCTTATGAAGTTGTGTATGAAATATTGCCCGCTTGTTGTATTCCGAATTTATCTCCAACTAAATCTTTAATTTTTCTGTGCACGAATATTTGCTGATGCCATTAAGCGAGTGAGTCAAACGGATGTGTGAAATAGTGACACTTGTCTCGAATGCACGCACGACAGTTCCGTTACAGGGGCAACGGTCAGAATTATTTGCTGCATTACGTAGCAACGAATTTTGCCGTTAAGGCAAGCAGGGGAAAATGTGGAGACTTTTTTTCCGACTGTGTTTGTGTTATGTCTGTTACCTTTCTTTTCTGGGGCGTTGTCGGGGGATTTAGACGAGATGGTTTTTGTGTAGAAAACGTAGTAGACAGGAGTCACGGTACATCGTATTTAATTTTTTTGTTTCTTTCCTTAGCCTTATTGAGCTAAGATATTGCGCTAATAATGTGTATTAAATAACAGTAACTTGGAGCAGTACAGGTTTTGGCCATGTAAGTGATTAGTGACGGCAGTGATTATCTTTTCCTTGTATGCGTTTACAATGATCTTGTCAGACAGTTTTTAAAATAAGTCATATTGTAACGGCATCTATATTATATGGTATTTACAAATGTATTTGTACGACGTGGATGCCGCCAAAGACGCTACACATAGATTGGCAGCGGCGAGTTCACCACCCCTTTAGCCACCACAAACTGGATTGCAGCGGTGGGATCCGAATTAAAAACAGAGGGATCAGGAGGTCGAGCACGATGCGATTTAAGACCGATGGTTTTTTGAAGTTTGGTTGTAAGGTTGTAAGCGGTTTGGAATTATTATTTTTTTTTAATTTACCTAGTTAGTCCTTTGGGATGTTAAATGAATTTATTTACAGATCATGGTTTTATTTGTAAGGGAATTGGTTAGGAAAATTTAGGAAACTAGCATTTTGCCACTCAAGTGTGAGGAAATTATTTATTGTTGGGCATTTTCACGACTGTGAGGAACTTGTGTGTTCAGAAGTTACGCGACAGAAAGTTGCGTACAGCTAATTTACAGTAATAATTTGGGAGTACAGGTTACACCCATTATGTGCGAAACTTTGTTGCTTTACAAACACGTGTCTGGAGCGAGACGCGATAGAAAGTGAGCTGAAATACAGTCAGTGCATTTTGAAAACATGCAGTCGCTTGTGTGTCGTTTGGTTCAGGTCACAATTATGACACTATACTAAGTTAATTTTCAGGAAGATACAAGTGCCTGATATAAGGGAAATTCGAAATTTTTACATTGGTTCCCCTAGAGTTTTTTAGATTATCTGTCAGTACAAACAGTTTTTGATCCCTGCTTACCGACTGTAGAGTTCAGGATGTGTCGACGGGTAAGTGCGTGTTCCTGCAGGACCAGTTGTATTTTAACAGCTTAGGCTAGATGGTGAATCGCGCCAAACCTTTTGTAGTTACTGCGGGAGACATCTGGATGGGAAAGGGGAAGAGACTACAATAATTTTGCGATGGTCAGTTCAGATTCATTCAGTTAGTGGGAGTTAAATTTAGTTGTGTTACTTTTATTGGAATTAGGTGAATTGATAGTTGGTTAGAAAAATTTAGAATGATGGATTATATTGGATAGTACGTGCAATTGATATTTGCTTGAAGGGTAAAATGTAAATGTAATTAGCCCTTGTGCGAGTACTGGTGAGGAGAGAGACACGGCCTGATCACCCGTATTTCCACCCTCCCAATATTCCTGGAGGGATGATTATGTTGTTTTGGGTTGTTTAGATTTGTACGAAATAAATATTTGAAATTTTGCGGAGCAATAAATATTATAAGTTATAATACCGAATGGTTATAAGTAAGGGACAGCTGTGTTGGAATTCTTAGTTGTCGGAGGGTGAATTTTGGAAATCCCTCCCCCCACCCCTTGCCTGTTATGGTGGAATATTTTCAGATTCAGCACCTCGTTTTTTATGTTTCCATGGGATAGGAATACGCGAGATTAACAGGCTGTAGTAGCCGCTTCTTCAAGTCGTACTGAGTAGACGACTCGCTTGTTAGGGCCCGCATAAGATTTCAAGGCCAGAGCGAGCTAGGCTGCACACTGGATATTAGGTATCCTGCCGTGTCGGTGAAGTTTGTGGTAGTAGAAGTTCAGAGATACGGAAACAAAAGTAGCCCCAGGAAATGTGAATTTAGTAAGAAGACGATGACCTTACCCAAGGGCACAGCTAATGGCATAGGCAAGTTAGATGCGAGCATTCCCAGGAGATACAGAGAAACGACTGATGAAGTGTAATGGTAGAGCTGAAATAATTTGTGATGAAAGGGGTACGATGCGTGATTTCAGGCTTTCGCCGAGAAGTAGATGATAAATACGCTCTTCTGGTTTATTACGCAGCGAGTAGTGGTGATTTCTTACCGACGTTTCGGGACAACCTATCGGTCCCATCTTTAATCCCCCTGAAGATGGGGCCGACAGGTTGTCGCGAAACTTCAGTAAGAAACTACCACTACTTGCTGAGTAATAATTCAGAAGAACGTAATTATTAAATGGGTACGAGTATTATGAAAATGTGTGAGAAATTTTGTTTTGAGATAAGTGGAATATGATGAGCCCAGTTGAATTTTGATGTAAAAGATTCAATGTCATGAGAAAAATTTTGAAAGAGCGTTTGTGTACGTGGACGTCAGGAAGACGTCAGTTCAGTGGACAGGCAATGTAAGAGGTCCAGAGATATTCGTGTGTGTTACAGCAGGTAGCGACCGAAATACTAGAAATCTCGTGCGGGGTGACTAGATTAGTGTCAGTTGTAGCTGACGGGGTAAACAGACACATATTTGTCCTTTTGAGGATTATGTTTTGTGTTTAATATTTTGAGATCATAATGGAGATCTCACGGAGAACAATAATGTTGATGGACATGATGGAATGTTGTAAATAAGTTGAGAAAAATCCCAGAAATATAGCCTACCAGGATGAGAAGTTGTAAGAATATATTGATTTAATCGTGGATGATAGGGCAGACGTCGCGATAAGAAATTATGAAATTTTACAAATTATACTTGTTTTGTTACGGATGCCAGAAACAACAATAAATGCTAAAGGGCCGCGTGTTTATTAAATTTTACCGGTTAACGGAGACGGTTTTGAACGGTTTAATAAATTCTGAATGTGATGAAGCATACACGAGGTTATTTTTGTTGGCACAGATAGAGTAGAGAGGAACATGCTATACGGACGGTTATTGCTGTTACTTATGTTGGGAAGTATTATTCTCGTTTGTGAAAATGATAATTGGTTAAACTTACAGATTTCATTAGATTGAGTGCAAGCATTAGTAAGCCATATTAGGTAGCCACTTTTTTTTTTAGAGGAATACGTAATGCAACAAATGTTACGACGTCACGCAACCAGTAGGGCGGACATGTAAACAATGCCGTGTGATATTGATAATGAACATGTTGAGGTTATGGTGGGAAATGAGGTTCATGTATTTACTTTGCGACAATAGATGCACTTTGGTTGATTGCAGTGAATATGATTGAAATTGTGTTTTGTTTGCCTGCTTATATACTATTTTGTTAGATTTGGGGGAATATGTGGAACTAAATGGGTTAATTTACTTTAAATGGAAACTTGGAAACATTTTTTTGTGTGTAGTTGAGTGCAGCTCAATTTAATGTGTTTGATTGCGGTGAGAAGTTGAAAGTTATTGTGCGAGGTAAAGTAATTTCACGAGTGATTCTGCACTTAATGAAATGTGACACACCTTACCTCCCAGAGGGATACACGGTTACAAGCTATGTACAAGTATTCATCTGAGTATATGAAATTGCATTGTGTATTGATGGAGATTGATAATTTGTAATTAAATTACAGTTTAGTACGTGGTGTATAATGAATAAATTTAGAAACCGGAAACTTTATTCATCTCGTGGTGGTGACCAAGTTTCACACCCATACAAATGATGTGCATTAATAATATATTAATATTTTACTTTTTTCTAGGCCAAATGCTTATTCAATTTATTCACACCTACCCTCCACATCTAGGACCGTGTATTCCACCCATGCATAATGTAGCAGACGTGGCATGTCGTGGTGACAAGGAAATCAATATTTAATTGTACTTTGTGATATACTTGTACGGAAGTTCAAAATTTGTATAACCCTTTCATTCTGTAAACGTGTACTTAATCTTGTATGTTGGGTGTACAAAATCAAAAATGAAATGAAAAGTGTAATACATTAGGCCTTGTGAGTGACAATCGCTTGTAGATGCTTTGGGCATGCGAAGCCTGTTCTGGATCTCAGATACATATCTCATAGTCTTAAGTTTCTTGTGGTTGTACAAGTAAGTTTTTGGACCGACTGTACCGTTCAGCAAGGCGGAGAAGTAGAAAATTTGTTGATGTAGCATTCTCAGTGCTGATTCTGTGCCCTCCAAAGATGAAGTGGGATAGGGAGCAAGAAGGGTTGCAACGTAGAAGAGAAACTGTTATGTGCTAAGAAATCACTGTAGGTAAGAGAGAGCCAGTGCTCTCCAAAGAAGAGATCGCTTCATTGTTGGTGGCTGGAGTTGTGGGTTCAGCGTGCGGAGAAGCGGGTGAAGTCCTGTACCAAGGAGACCTGGATAATAAGCCCCTGCTAAGTAACGTAACGTACGTGTATAATGGCACGCGAGAATAGTAGTGACGTGTTTTAGAAAATCTTTTTGTACCTTCCACGTATGCTGAATTTTTTTTCATGTGTGTGTGTGTGTGTGTGTGTGTATTAACTTGCCTTCAATTGCCGGTACTCTTCGAATTTTAAAATTACCGCTTTTCTTTTTAATACTCACTCATTACTCTATAAGGGCAGTGTGATGATATTTAAGGATTCTGAAAATTTGAGCATTCCACCTCTTATACCGTCGTAATTGGTATTAGTGGACTGTGCCAGCGTAAGGATGTTTTGTCACATTGATTAACACGTTACTAAATTTAGTGTACTGTGATGGTAAACAAGGGTTTGTCAAATTAATAGAGTCGAGTGTATGTCCTTCCTACCTTATGCTTAAGGGTTTGTCAAGTTGAACGTTAGTGTGCGGTATAAAGTGAACCATTTTAAAATTGTAATTAGCCTAGATGTGTTTGCAGTCATACTTTTTTTTGCACTATAAAGACAACGAATCAACTAAACTGAGCGAATTTCTAATACTCTTAATTATCAACAGCACCACATCCCACCATGAGCCTTGGCTTCCCACAGTATTTTCCTCACGATTTTGTAGCCGTGGCAACCACCCACCACTTACTGATCCCTAACTCCCTCAAATATTCTACTACAGTTTCCATCCACCTATATTTAGGTCTCCGCATTATCCTTCTTCCGTCGAGTCTCAGATCTATAACAATTCTGGGTGTTTCATAGTTACCCATCTTTGTGCATGATCTGCCCAACGTAACATTGCCACTCTCATCTTTGTTACAATATCCCGTGACCGGTAAAACTGGTATATTTCTTGACTGTACCTTGCTATTCATTCACTTTATCTTACACTGGACCACGCACTTTACTTAATGTTTTCCTTTCACAGGTACATAGTCGTAATTCATCTGATTGTATTAGTGTCCACAGTGTACATTTTGCCTTAATACGTACATCAGGACAGGTCTTACAAGGCTATTGTATATCCTCTCTTCTTTTCATGAGGAAGCAATCGTGATTTATCGGGTCTTTATAGTCCACAGTAACACTTTATTGCCTTCTGTTTTGGCCTGCTAATTTCTTCGTTCAGGATTTTTTATATCATAAGTTCCATTCCGTCAGGAAGGATGTAGGCACAAGTTTTTAGGTCTTAACGGCAGACAGTGTTCACAGTGTGATCTTCCGTGTTGTCACACTTTTTGGTTTTATAGGTGGATAAGGAAGTTTGGAGAATAATGTGGCCTCGATTTACATGGTTGAAAGAATGGGTCCAAGGTGACATTGGAAGGTTGTAGGCCACAGTCGAGACGCTCTATACGACAGTGCTAAGCTTACTGGGGATGAAAAGTCGTTATCGTATTAGAAGGTTTGGGAAAGTGTGAAATATACCTGTCTTTATCATTATTAGGATTAGAAGGTTTCAAGGAGTGTTCGAGCCTTCATAATTATTAAGATTAGGAAGTTCAAAAAAGTTTAAAGTTTATCTGTTTTTGTCATGATTAGGATTAGAAGGTTTCAGAAAATCTTCCGCTGGGTTCAAAGCTGTGCGTTTAGTTTGGCCAAGTACGATCTGTCGAAGATGCTTTTATTACCGAACGTTTAAAAATACTGTTCGTTATTGCGATAAACCGGGCTGCTTTTTCCTAAGAAGGAATAGCCACACGCAGCCGAAGAATGTTCATTTTGTTGCGGAATGTTTTGTGGACTGCGCGGTAAGACGGGCTGTGCTCCACAGAAACAATTATTGGTACAGCACGTTTGAAACGTGATGGCACACGCGCAGAAACCAGATTTGGTCTTTCAGCGAAACAGACGAGTCCATTTAAATTGGCGG
>Ga0131853_10005437_pt1 | contig 22950 bp, 16 predicted proteins | sample TergutLab28metaG_FD_92764 | JGI IMG/M metagenome (GOLD analysis project Ga0131853, IMG submission 92764) | Labiotermes labralis P1 segment gut microbial communities from Petit-Saut dam, French Guiana - Lab288 P1 (version 2) (version 2) | ecosystem: Host-associated > Arthropoda: Insects >...
ATCGCTGGCAACGGGTTGTACACAATGCTGGTGACTACATTGAAGGACAGTAAAATTTCGAAACATGTATCTATTTTGTATCAGTTGTAAATAAATAGTTGCCACTATTAAAGTTCCAACCTTCATATGTTTGAACATCATGGAAGAATTTTACATAATCTTGTGTGATGCGATATGTCTGTGCCTGCAGTATGATAAAGGTCATAAAAGAACACTATGATACTGTAATTGAATAAGATGGGTGGCAGGTGATTAACAATTTGTTTGATGTTGTACCATAACAGAACAGTGTGACCAGTTTAAGTTATAAATCTACTTACTATATACTTATTTACTTAATTACTTACTTACTTACTCACTTACTTACTCACTCACTCACTCACTCCTTGGTGCAGAGTCCTTCTTGAGAAGCTAACTGGTTTGCAGCTAGTCTATAAATTCCCCGCATTTCACAGAACCCGAAGGTTCATTACCGCACTCACAAGCGTCCGCCACCTGTCTCTATCCTGGGCCAGCCCAATCCAGTCCATATACCCAAATCCCACCTCCTGGAGATCCATCCTAATATTATCCAACCATCTACGCCTAGGTCTCCCCAGTGGTCTCTTTCCCTCCGGTTTCCCCAGCAAGACCCTATACACCCCCCTCTCCTTACCCATATGCACCACATGCCCAGCCCATCTCATTCTTCTCAATTTTATCATCCACACAATAATGGGTGAGGAGTACAAATCATTTAACTCCTCATTATGCAATCTCCTCCATTCCCCCATTATGTCAACGACCAAGTTTCACACCCATACAAAACAACAGGCAAAATTGTAGTTCTATATATCTTGATCTTTAAATTTTTGGATAGCAACCTGGAAAACAAAAGATTCTGCACCAAATGATAGCAAGCATTTCCTGACCTTAATCTGCTCTTAATTTCTTCCGGAATAGAATTTTGATTTGTTAAAGTTAGTTTTATCAGCTCTTGCTTCCAGTCCAATCTTCCTGTTAGCAGCTACTAAAGCTTCTGCATTTTCCTTTAGAGTATGTATGCTTCCTCCCAGTATATTAACATCATCCGCATAAGCCAGAAGCTGATGTGTACCATTTAGTTTCAAGCCATCGTGGTTTACCTAAACCCTCCTAATGGTGTACTCTAAAGCAAAGTTAAAAAGCATTGGTGATAGAGCGTCTCGTACTTACTATATAGTGTCCTGAATTCCTTATTTATCATAAGTTCTTAGAACCATAAATTCCTTTAACACTTTTTTTAAGTACTTAAATCTTTTTCTGTAAAGTGAGAGAACATGTTTTATAACTATATGAAACAGTTGGAAAATTATTGCTTTACATATCTGTTAAATGTTACAAATTATGATGTTGGTTGTATTCTGTTGCAGAGTCACGAGCTATAAAGAATTCAATCGCATGCACATTCCAAATCTAGCCATTGTCTTCGGTCCAACACTAATGTGGCCAGAAGAAGACTCTGCTAACATGGCCCTGGAACTAATGCAACAAAATCTTGTAATTGAGTGCTTCCTCCAGGACTTTTACAGCATCTTCGGTTGATGTTTGTTCACGTGAAAGTGCTTCTGGCAGTATTTTTCATTATTGAACTTATTGTGAATTGTATCTTCTTATATGACAGTATTTGTCACTGCAGTCTGTGTAAAGTGAACACTGAAGTTTTAACTTTACTTTTGCAGTGAATCAGTAAGATATTATTTGCGATTCTCGACTGTACTCATTGTTGAAAGCTTGTAAATTACAGAGACACTATGCTTATAGCTATGGAGGGTTTGGAGAGGGAGTTATGTATAACATGTTGGAAACTCTATTTAATGGTTCTTAGTTCAGTGGTATTCCTTATTTTCTGTTTGAAGTTTGCTGTCCTCTTCTCATTATCTGTATTCTAAATTCCAACAGTAAGATTTTCCTCATTTTAGTAAACTAATGCCTTATTTTACAAAAGGGATGCATGGTTTGAAAGCTGTTCTTGAGGCAAATACAGTAAAACCCTGATTTTACTTTTTTCTTGGTACCACCAGATAGTGGTTTAAAATCAAGGAAACTTTGTTCTTTAGGCATTTAGCCGAGACTGCACAAAAAGTATGTGTAATCAAGGAAAATGCACAATATGGGAACATAAAATGGGCATTTACTGTATTCATTTAAGAACATTTAATTTAAAACCTATAAATTAATTATACCTACAGTGAACTGAGATAACACTCAATATGTATTTATAATCCAGTAAGGTATGCGTCATAAGGTGTATGTGTTCGTTTGTTTTGTGGAGAGTAGTTCTGAGTTGACAGTGATACGTAAAACAAATAACACAGTACCTTGTAGAGTGCTTGGAGTTTGTAATGAATGTTTTTGTGTTATAAAATAAAATTGGCAACACTGGTGAATGCTAACAACAGTATTCAGCAAACACCACATGACATTACTAGTTTTGCAAGGGGTGGGCACTGCTGTAAACACACACTGCATGTTGCACTATAATTGTAGTGACAGTTCGTTATGTATCCAGACAAAAAAGGATAATTGAGTCTTTGAATGTATGGGGTGGAGCACAAAGAAGTGACATTTGTCAGTAGACTGCTATGAGAGAAAGGACAGCAAATGAAGTAAAACATTTTATGGAGTAACTAGCTTAATGATTGCACTTCAATATCCATACATTACTTTTTGAAGATTAGATGATTCCTGTGACATTCAATACATTGCCGTAATTGCTGCCTGAAGTTCGGCATAAAACACTGCAACAAAGTACTATTAATTGGCCGCATCAAATGGTTTCTTCTCCAGAGCGAAAATGCAACTGTTTGGTGGGGTGTTTCCATGTTTAGAGTTCTGTGATCAGACTGGATTTTTTTTGAGGAAAATAATCAGACCATTACCATGGATTCTGCTTACTATTGCCCTATGCATAAACATTTTGGCTATGGAACCGTGAAAACTGAGGCAAATAGAAATGTACAGTTTCAACAGGACCCACATGGCAAGGCAAAGCATGAGTTTTTATTTCTGGTAAGTTCTCATGCTGCTTGATTCCATGGTTTGTCAGTATTCCTTGGGTGGCATGCACCCTGGACTTCAGACTTTTTCCTGTGGAGGTGCCTACTATTAAAAAAATAGAAATAAAACCTAGTTAAATCATTTGCTGTAAATTATTCATACTGATGGAATGTGCTTTGGACTCTGAAATATATACAAATTCCATTATTAAGAGTTTATTGACATGTGATAACTGAAACTGTGATTTGTGATTTGAAGGTGTTAAAAGGTGTGTATTAATGTAGTTCTGGAGTTGTTCTGAGTCAGCCTCATCATAACACACTTATAGGCAAATTACATACAGGGTGGGGCATAAAGATCTCCAACTTTTCGAAGAGGTATAAAAATGTAAAAGAAGCCATCTAGAAAAAAATTGAATATATTTCTGAAAAGTATATTAAAAACAGTTTTTAAATGGGTTTTAAAAATCAGATCAGACATAGGCGGCCATCGTTGGCAACACATTGTTGAAGACGTTCCCGGAAGTTCTTCATCATTCTCCAGGTTAGCTCAGGCGGAATGGAGTCGATTTCCTGTTGGATCCTATCCTTCAAATCCTCAAGAGATCGAGGACGATGTCTGAAAACCTTTTCCTTTAGGTATCCCCAAAGGAAAACGTCACACGGGCTTAAATCTGGTGACCGTGCCGGCCACTCCACGTCTCCTCTTAAAGAGATCAAACGCCTAGCGAACAACAACAACAAAGCCCCGATGTTTACCGGTCCAACCCATTATGGGTACTGACAGCGGTAGAGACTAACCAACCGCATGACACTACCCTCACCTCACTACCACCACTACAGCTCGCACAGTGCCCCTTCAAAAAGTGGGAGATCTTTATGCCCCACCCTGTATAAAAATATGTGTGTATGAGAGATGCTGTAGAACTCAAATTTCTGTTGCATTCTGTCTAGTTTTATATATATTTTACTCATATTTTGCCATTACAGTAGTTCTTCCACACAAAGTTTGAACAAGTAAAAAAATCAAGGAATGCTTCAGTGAATCAGTTCTGACCTAAGATTATAGAGCTCATGTCACCATGTCCTTGAGTACAGTAGTTGTCACAGGAGCTTTATCATACGCAATCAAATCATATCATTTAGAATCCATATTTTCCTTGCAGTTCAAGTTACCTTATTTTTTAGTAGAGTCTTGGAAGTTCTGGTCTCAAACCTTGCACCTTCTGAAAATGTTTATTGATTCATGATGGAGCTCTTGTGTTGAAATATTGGCCATTTCTCGTGGAGTACCATCTTACATTTCTTGCAAAGAAAGTGGATTGTGTACATAAACTCAGTCTTATCTTATCTCTGACAAATGATAATAAGCACATTGATTCAAATCTGAATATCTCTTTCTTCAAAAGACACAAGCCATGTGATTTTGCACATGCACATCAGATTTCAACTCTAGGTCAAGTAAAGAAACAAAACTTTAAAAACTACACTTTTTTTTAAGAGGCATATTTTGCTACAGTATTGCAAATTAACATTGTTTTTTCAACAGAATGTGTGTCTTACATGTTCTAACCATGTTCCCTCTGTAACTCATAACATATGATTGAGCAAATGTCTCACCTTCCAGTGTTGGTCAGATGATGGCCACATGGGCCACGTCCTTTAAGGTCCTTGCTTTCCTGTGGTCAGTGACATGGTTAAAAGACCTCTTTAAAGTTTTCATCATTTTAACTCTTATTGCTCCAGTAGGAGCCGGGTTAGGGCAATCAGTATAGTGACTAGGCTACAGGCTGGACAATCGGGGTTCAGTTCCTGGTAGGGGCAAGAAATGTTTCTCCTCTCCAGAATATCCAGACTGGCTCTGGGGCCCATCCAGCCTTGTATTCAAGCTCTTACTCCCACTGTTCAAGCAGCTGTGGCATGAAGATAACCACTGACCTCCATCTACTGCTGTGGTTAAGAATGAGTGGGATTATACATTTGCTCCCCCTGTATGTTTTCATGGTGTGGACAGGTACAACTTTATCTTTTTTACTGCCCATATGAAATTATGATTGTCTTCGTGTAGTGTTCTGGTTTAGTTTACTTAAAAATATGAAGATCTTGCCTTTAATTTTATTCATTGCTCAACAAAACATGTAAAAAAAATTCAGAATATCGCACGCACATGGCAGAAGAGCTTTAGTTCCAGCGTCACTTTGACTCCCTATACGTGATTTTAGGGTGGACTGTATTGAATGTATGTCTTGAAGCTTTTGCATTGACTGAATTCAGTGAACTCTTGGTCTGACAGCTGTGTCACGTGGTTAAAGTAAACCAGCGTTTCAGAACCATGATGATGGAGACAGAGTCAGTCTCTGAAACAGTGACTTTATAACCCACCTGACATGGCTGTCAGCCCAGAAAGATTTTACTGATTTCTCTTCATATAATATTTCTCAGATTAATGTTTTCCTTCATTGACTAGAAGTCATGACCCACTTATGTTGGTGTTAAATTCCTTCTATATAAGGTTTTCTTCACTTGTGTTCAAACACATTGTTCCCCAAACAAACCTTAAATGGGGATTTCATTGTTTTAGGAAGCAGTTGCCAGAATTACTGTCACAGGAACTTAGTGCAGTAGATTTTTATACTATTGGGAGTTCCGTGACAGTAGAAGAATAGCTCCATACATCATTCCTGAGCTCACAGATATTTGTAAATAATGTGACAGTATTTTAAACATTGTATGTTAATAGTTAAATCATTGCTGTAATTTGTTTATGTATGAAATGAAATACACAGTATTATGTAGTGCATCAGTATAGCAAAACAGAATTGAGGTAAATTTAAAGACCTATGTTACTTAATTTTAAGCTCATGGTTCTGTGCATCATAATTCAATGTTAATAAAAATCCAACTAGATACAAGAGTATGCAGATATTTATTTACTGCAAAGTCACCCTACATGTTCTTCCCCCCATCGCGGCCTGATCCCCATCAGGCCACGTTGGGGGGGAAGTAGCTGTACCGATAATATGACATGTACCGGAGGCTGCGGTTACAGTTTTTAGTACTCCTGATTATGGGTGCAGTGACACCCGAAACATGTAGAGTGACTTTGCAGTAAATAAATATCTGCATACTGTTGCATCTAGTTGGATTTTTATTAACATTGACCTGTGTTACTTAATTTATTGGCTAATACTGTTTATTATTGTTACATATTAGAGGATGTGGTGCAACAAAAATGTACCCCATTTTTATAAGCTTGTGTGAAAAAGTTGAGACACTTATGAGGTGAAGCATGTGGCTTGCTTGGATGGGGCTTACAAGATGTGAATGTAGAATTTTTATGGAGAAACCTCTTGAAAAATGGCCATGTGGAAGACTGTGATGATAATTAATAGAACGAAGTACAGCTGAATCTTAGTGAAGAAGGTTGTGTGGATGGAAGGTGGTTGAAACAGGCTTGGGTCGTGCTAGAATTGTTTTATGTGAAAGTGATTACTTCAGTTCTTGATGCAAAATTGTGTCTTTTTTATATGAATGAATTCATATTATCTTTATGCCTAAATGTCTGTTGACAAAATCATTAAACACTGTTATCCATTTATATTGTCATGTGACACAGTCTGTGTTCTTTTCTTGCACAGTAAGAACGTCTCATCTTTTTATTCCATTCCAAAGAAAGGGAGTAGAGGAACTGTACATTTTTTGTATGTCTTCCCATTGTTGGTCATCATGTATTTGATACAGATTTATGATTCTGCAGAGAAAGTTTGTTGTCACCTATGCATCACATACCTTGTAAGTAGTAAGGGATCCCAAAGTACATGATATGCATTGATTGTACCTCATATATCTGAATGCTGGCCTGAAAATGGTCTAATAAGACCAAAATATGTTGCCACAATAACATACTATTTATACATCCTTGTGTTTTGATGCCAACTTTAAAACATTTTGTTTTACTTTTAAATCCATTTAGGTTTAATTACAGTTCTTTAGATTGCAACACATTGATACTGGGAAAATTTTCAAAAGGAAATATCGTTGTATGACACAGCATGTTGTATCGGGTGATGAAGAGACCAAGCTTTTGTACTCAAGGTACCATTTTAGTAGGTTCTCTGAATATGATAATTACCTACATTTCTTCAGTGCTGCATTACAGAATTTGAGAGTGGTTAATGCTGACAAGTTAGACTTTCCTTTAAATGTAAGTGGCCATATTTGCAGAGGTTTTATTCTCCTTTTCCCATATGTATAAAATAATGTGAAGTCTTGGGAACATATTTTTAGACTTCATTATATTAGAGTTGTTTACAGTAAGGTAATGATTGTAAACATATATTTTATAACATCTAATTATGTTGTTTGTTGTATAAAGGTTTGTTGTATACAGGTTTTGTTGTACAGTAATACATATGTGAAAGCTTGCAGCAGTTTATTGTTTAAAAAATTCCTATGTAACTGTGGAATTAGAGATGAAGAAAGTAATCAATAATTTCTTTCCTTTTATTTGGACATCAAAGAAGAGAAGAAAGAGGAAGTTGTAAGAAAATACAGGGTATTTCATATGAAAGAGTTTCATAATACTTACTCTTCACCAATTGTTGTTGGGATGATTAAATCAATCAGTATGGCAAGGACAGCACGTGGAATGTGCTTAGGGAATGTAGAAATACTTGTCAATATTTGGTCATAAATGATGTTACTTTTGGGAGACATGGATGTGTATGGGACGATTTATACCGCAACTAAGAGAGCTGGGATGGTGCACATGGAGTAGTGACCAATCTGTGGGCTGGACATTTCAGGGTTCGATTCCTGAGAGGCGCAAGACATGTTTTTATTTTGTAAACATTCAGACCAGCTCTGGTGTCTGCCCAGCTTCCTATATGGTGGGTACCAGGAGTCCTGTCACATTTGTCTAGTGCTGAAGTTGTGAATGAGTGTAGCTATACCTCTGCTCCTTGAATTTGTCATCGTGGTGTACAAAGGGATGTTTTACGGTCACCTTAATGTGAATAAAAAGAATGTAAAGAAAGAGATGAGACTGAACTGGCACAGTAGTATCCAGTAGCCATAGTTTGTGAAGACATTGATGAACTTTTGGATTTCATAAAAGCAGGTTTCATAGAGTCTAGACTATTTACTTTTACACATTACAGATTTCAGACATAATCTGTTGTCGCCAACCATCCTAGTTGAAGAGCATTTGAGTTATACTCACGGGAATATTTTGCATGTTTACGTAGGCTACTAACACCTTTGTGTAGCACCAGATTATAATTCAAGTACCATACATACAGTCAAGAAACTTGAACCCTGAAGATGGGACCAATAGGTTGTCTCAAAACATTGATAAGAAATTACCACGGTAATAAAATGAAAATACCACTACTCGCTCCATAATAGCCCAGAAGAGCGCAGTTGTCTAATTCACTGTAAGTTTAACTACATCATTTTGCTGCAGATTTCTTGTTTGTTGAGTATAATTTCTTTTTGTTTGAATTAGTTTTGTGTATTGCACACCAACACACATCTGTACTTTACAAATGCGTGCGTCCTGCATTTCTACAGCAGCAAGGTTTTCCTCCTTCATTTCTTACTGGGGCATATGGCTAATGTTAAACTCATCTAGTCAAGTTTTAAAGGCCAAAAGCTGTCAGGTTGCAGATTACAGACTGGCTCCTTACTTCTCAAGCTAACGTTAGGCCTGACAGTGTCAAATCTTAAACATGTTACTTTGTGGTTTGGTTTACATATTATGACAAATTGGAGCCAAAGTCTTTTCTGTCATGTTAAAATACAGGTCTCTAAACATAATACGATGAACACTATCTCTCTTAATTGATACTTTGTACCAATATGTGGGAGCCCCTAAATTGAAGGTTGGTGATGTTGGATGGTTTTGGCTCTTGAATTTGTAGACACTGTTGATCACTTGGCATGTTATAAGTATGTGGAATCTAGATGAGATAAATTTGCTACATGCACTGTTTAAGTGGATGAATTAGTCCAGAGGTGCACAAGTGCTAGGTACCTTGTCACTGTGGCAACTAATTGTTTTGTTTCATATTGCCTAATTGTTGTGGATTCTCAGCATGGAACTGCCTTCCTAGATTTATGGAAAATTTGTTTACCCCCGAATTGGCCTGTCTATGGTTGATTGTTATAATGCCAGATGTGCCATATATATCTTTAGTGTAATGCTAATGGCAGTTATAGTGCTGCTACTTTTATATGCTAATTTGTGCATGAGCCATCTGCTTGATTTTAAACATCTTATGATGGTACAGCATGTTGCATTCTGTAAAGCAGGGTTGTGCCATTGCTCAGCCGCTTAATCCCAGCTTCTGACTATAGAGACCCAGATGAATCGTTTGGCAACTTGGGCAACTTGTGCACTTGTCATAGTGGTTCCAGTCTATCCATCAGTGGTCTACCTTGTATACCCATCTGTGGGGTGTGTGATGAGGCCAGTGTGTCACTTTAAGGTTGGTCCTTGGTTGGTGCTTGTCCTCTTGGCCAAATCTAACATCTTTCACTAAAACTCTCAGACACACAAATGCAACCAAAGTAGTACTTAGGAAACGGCTGTTTTCATCAAGGTTATAAATAAGAATCTGATACACAAGTTGGGAAATATTGTAGACATTGGAGTTGCGACAGTGCTTGGTGGAGGATACCAACATTTTGGCATATGTAGCATGTGGAGATGGGGTAACATCCTTCTACAGAACAATGGCATGTACCTACAAAACTATTATGGTGTCATAAATCACAAGAAAATAACATAATAGTCACCACAGTAAGACCTGGAATCTTATATACCAGAGGAGGGATTTGTAGAATTTAATAAATAGGCTTAAAGTGTATAAATATTTATGCTTTTTATGTGTTATGCTATTTATTATGAGCTGAATACAATCTTTTTTCATACCACTTAATGAGCAAGTAATTTAAAACATCTTCATTTTCTGTATGAAGGCTTCCTTTGAGTTTATAGCTAAGAACGCTGTATAAATTCATGCTTTTGTGTCTCGTCGATGATCATTTAAATGCAAATTAATAGTGTAAGTAAATATAGCACGTGGTTAAACAAAAATCTTCCTTTTGGGCCCAATCCCACCATACCAGCTTGTTGAAAGTGTCGATCAGATTTTGTAGTCAATTGTGCTGTTTTGGCTCAACTGGAACTGAGTGCTTTATCTGAGAAATATTATTGTCACTTCTTGGCGGTTCACCTGTTATATAAACTGTAGCCGCCAAGTGGCCTGCTTCGGAATAGTGGGAGGAAGTGACAATGTTTTCTGAAAAAAACATAACCTTGTATTAACAGTTAATATATGAAATGCTCATTGAGAGGCAGGTCCAGTCTTGAAAATGTCTCATGCCAATTTAGTGTCGGTAACTGACTTGGGATAAAGAAATGTTCCTGAGGTTCCATGCATAGCTCAATAGTGAAATTCACGTTGGTCGGCAAAACTCGATTGATCCCATCCATTCCACACTCACTGATAAAATAAAAAGATTTTCAGGTTGCAAAAGAAGAGTATTAGAGTCATGATGGGTTGTAGACGTAGTGACTCTTGTAGAAAATTGTTTTTTAATTTAGAAATCTTACCACTTCTTTCTCAATACTTTCATTCTCTTCTTTTGTTTATGATAAGAAATAGGAATAAATTTCTGGTCAGTTCTGAGAAATGTCATATTGACACTAGGCAACATGCTAATTTTCACCACCCTTCTGTGAATTTGACTAAATATCAGAAGGGAGTATACTATTTAGGTTATAAGGTGTTTAATATGCTTCCTTCTTATATTAATATGGAGTCTGATAATCCCAAGAAATTTAAATTGATTTTACAGAAATTTTTATATGAAAATTCCTTTTCTTGTTTGGATGAATATTTTGAACTTCAAAAAAGTTAAAAATTTATTTATATATGGTCTAAATTGGTATTTGAAAGTTTGGCACATAAAATAGATACACATTTATGTTTCTTTTTTCTTTAACCACTAATCTGTATTATAGACCTTGTTGTGTATATAATGTAACTAAATGAATGTACCAATCTTTATATGTTATGCAGTGATGTAAATTATTTTTTGTCCAGTAAGTACAGTATCCATTTAATTGGTGTCTTTATGCTATTATTTGTTATATTAAAATAATTTATATTATGTTAAATCCTCCAATATCCCACTAGGCCAAGTAACTAAAATTGTTGGACACTTTCATACTGTCTTCGCTTCGTTACTTTTTAAGCAAATATGACTATTTCCATATCCATATGGATTTTGTAATCCCGTAAGGATCCACGGAATGAAAATAAATGATAATGTATGATATGATACCGACATGTACGAAAACTTGGTGAAAATGTGCTAACAGTGAAGCCCAGCAAGTACATGTATTTTGCTGTTATTCGGCAGGAAAGATGAAATCTGCTTGTTAAAGATTTTGTGTCATATAAATTCATATTGGTAAGACTAAATAATGTGGTGCCGTTCGATATTCAGAATATATCGTGTCATCTCACGTATAAGTGAGACTTGGCAGTAAACATGTGAAGAATTGCTAGTGAGATAGTGTTTCCATGGGAACTTGAAGGTCGACGGCCTCACATGTAGTTTTGTTTTTCTTTTGAAGTTAGCATGTGTTTGACAGAAATAGGAAGTGACAGTGGGTTTGTGTCTGGGCTTAATGATTATAAATGCTATTAAGAGACAGCCAGCCGTGAACGAAAGTGTAAGTTACCGAATTGGATAGACAGCAATTAAAAGGATGGGGTATTAGCGCGAATTACCCATTGTGGCGTATTAAAATTGAACGTCAGTGTTGCGAAGTTAGGTTTACCAGTTCTTTGCATGTATGAAATAAATATTTCAGAGAACAGCTTTGCAGTACAGTAATAATACATATTCCCGTCTTCGAATTCTGATTTTATTTAGTTACTAGATATTCTAACCTGTAGAGTTCGAGTCACCTGTCACTGAATTTTATGGTTATTCGTGTATCTTTCCCCAGTCTGTACATAGAAGTATAATAGTGGTTCATGGTGAAATAAAGAGTGGAATAAATTCTGAAACTGTTAATGTACCAGCCATGTTTCCAACTGGAGATTGCAGATTCAAAAGATCTTTCTAATTTGTGTGTTTGTATGGGCAGTATTCTTGTGCTTTGAGGGAAGAATGTAGGTGAAACAAAAACAATGTTTACAAATATGTTGAGACCAAAGAAGCACATAGTGTGAGCAGTTTAGGATAGTACATAGGGAGGAACATAGTGGTTCAAGCATGTGACATGATGTTAGTACAGTGGAGTCAAGGAGGCTATGGCTGCATACAGAATTTCTTGGGTAGTGACTACTTGAAAGACAAAAAAAGGATATGAGGGTAACCTTTAAGATGTTGAACCTTCAGGTTCTGTTACCATCAGTATTTATCAAGAAACTTTTAATGCAGGCAGAGGCTGTATGATTGTTGTGATGTGATAAGTAAAGAATATCCACACTTGTAGAATCATGCACTCAAAGTAATTGCAGAAGCCTAACATCAGACATGGGACTATATCCTGAGCCAGTTCAGTCTGGCAGACGTGTTCACAACATGGTACTTTGTTTCCATCTTAATATTGACCTTTCACAGATTAAAACATGCATCACATAAATTTTTTTTTTTCCAGGTTCAATAAATAAAAGAAGAAGGTGATGACTCTCAACAGTGAAGTCAGCTGCAACTGTTGCTTCTGTTTTAGGTAAATACTAACAATGCACATAAAGAGTACTTGTGGTCTCCATACAGTAACTTAGGACATGATTGAGGTAGTCTGATAAAGTATTCAGTTGGGGTATTGATTAAACTTCAGCTCTTAATATCTACAGTTACCTTTTGTGGTCAGAGTTAAAGGAGAAATAGATCTATGGTAAACTCCTGGTTTTCTGGCCATTTATTATCTGGTTTGCAGGTTACCTGTACATTTGTGCATGATGTTTTATTTGTTCCATCAAATTTTTGACAAATGCAGACCCACATGAACTAGGTTTCTGTCCTTTTTGTCCAAAAAATCAGGGTTGAGGTATGGAATGGAAAATTAGATGCAGAAATGGCAGAAAGTAGATTCTGAGGTAGAACATGTCACAGATTGGTTGGGAGTGAATGTGGAAGGCAGGCAGGCTGTGTTCACCAGACATGAGCTATTCAAGGAACTTGGTGTGTCTGTGTGTGCATGCATAAAGGAGTGTGGGGTTGAGGTTTGGACTGTGACCCTTTTGCCCACTGTCTTTGGGACATGGTAATTTTTTGGTTTAGCCATCAGTCTGATCTGGTTGTTTAAACATGTACATTATTGATGAGTCTAATCTGGAATTAACCACAATTATAGTTCATTGTTGTTAGTTTTCCATACAGATGGCAGCAGAAGGCATAGAAACACTGCTCCTGTTATTTTGTTTGTTTTTAAGTTATTGGATCATAATGCGAAAAAGTGGTATGAACAGTTGTCAATATGTGAACCATTTAAAAGAGAGTGTAGCAGGGTGGGAGAAAATAGAAATTGGTTTCTGCACTCTGACATAATTCTGTACTCTGCTGTACACAACCATTTCTTATAGTTAGTAAATGTATGTACCTATTGACTCTTTGTGGTTTGTGTGTTGTGTTTGCTACATTATGGTGGTCACTTATTTGTCAACAATGTGAAATGTCTGAAAAATGGTAAGACTTGTACTGAAAGTAAAATAGAAGCTTTAATTAACTCCTGAATAGCACAAGGAGAAGTTGGTACTGAAACTAGCCAAGCATTGTGGCAGGGGATTATAAGCTGCACAGTCATGTTCCACGTAAAAATGTTTTGGTCATTTACAGACCACGTATATGATGGTGGTCCCATAAGATTATAATATTATAATACCATTGTGTTACAGAGGCCTACAGTATTCAGTACAGTAACATGCTGTACAGGTTTGTAGCCTAAGAGCAATAGGTTATACCATACAGTCTAGGTGTGTAGTAGGCTGTACTGCACTATCTAGGTTTGTGTAAGCACATTCTATGATGTTCACACAGTGACAAAATCACCTAATGACACATTTCTCAGAACATATCCCCATCGTTCAGCGACGCATGACTGTACTTGATTAGGAACAAGTAGACTAATTGTTGAAACATAAAAGAGCCATAGTATTGTTCAGGGCATACAGCTGGAATTTTTCACTGGCCTGGGGGGTTGGGGGGGAGGTGAGGCTGATGCAGAGGTGATATGAAAATTATGTTTGATTTTAAAAGTTATGTCAGAAAAATCTTGTCATAAATGTAACATAACATTGTTTGCAACTGCATTTATGTGCATATAAATATAACTGCATGTTCTGTGACTGATGGATTCAACTTAAATCGCAAGGTCCAATCTTCTTGTTTTTTTAAGTTCATGTGTGGGAGACTTCCTATGTTTCTTTTACTTTTCAAAATTCTAGTGTATTTGTCATCAGCAGATATCAGCTGAAGGATAAATCAGGTAAAGGTTTGATATCATCATGTCTACAAAATACGTGTTTTTATTTTATTTCAATTTGGCTGTGGCTGAAGCCCAGCAACCCCCCCCCCCCTCTTCCCCAACCTGAGTGCACACTTACACAGAGTTTTATGTTGTGCTTCTGCAGTGTCCCATGAATGAACAGAAAGCCAAGTTTGCTTACAGAACATTGGAATCAGAAGGTGACTTAGGGCATTGTGTTGCTGATAATATTTAAGCATTGTTGCGATATTCATGAGATTACTGTGCAAGTGGAAACTTCTTCTACCATTACTGTTTCAGATGATACTTTTTGTATAATAAATTTGTGCTGTGAGAATACCCATAAACCTAACCAAATTCACAATGGCAGTAAGTCTAAATTATACTGGAAAGGTCTTAAGTAATTTGTGATATGGTGGTATCATGGATTATTTGTGGTCTTTGATGGTTAGTCATGTAGTTTATCCCTCTCATTAGTGGGAATAATTTGGAGTTGACTGTAGATAACATATTCATTAAACTTAATAAATTTAGTAAACTGGGCAAAGTTCAGAAAAATACAGGAAGCAGAATTTTTACTGCACTAGCTCTTCAAACACTCCTTGCTATAGTGATTGATATGTGGCCAGTGAATTCCAAGGATAAGCTCAGAATCACAGCTTCTGAAATGAAATTTGTATCACTAACTGAAAATACATATACATGGTTTATAATGGAAACAAAGGCTCTTTGGGTGAACTGAAGACAGAATCTGTAACTGAAATTTGACTATAACAAGACAGGCAATGTATGTATCATATAGCATTGAGGTGCATTTGTGCAGCTGTGGTTGCAGGGTAAAAGCTATAAGTATTACGTAATCAAAGATTGTGTTTGTAGCTGTAGTTATCCTGCATGCAGTGTGCAAGCCCCATGTTGTAATCTGTGGCCTGTCCAGGTCTACAGAATTTTTCCACATTATCTCATAAATGTCAAGATTTTTGAAAAAAGTTTTTGAACACAAAATGTGTGTTTCAAATTTCTTTTTATGGCTTTTGTGTGAAACATTTCTCATTCTTGGAAAAATTGAGCAAGATATAAAAAATATATGTTGGTATTCATGTGCAATACCATTGTCATCAGATTTTAGTAAAACGTTAATTTTCTTGACAGATTTTAAAAAAATACTGAAATATCAAATTTCATGAAAAACCATCCTGTGGAGCCAAGTTGTTACATGCTGGCATACAGACATACACTGAAGCTAATAGTTGCTTTTTGCAGTTTTGCTAACGTGTCTAAAATGAAATTGATTTGCCATTTTGACAGCTTGTGGACAGACAGACAGTACAGATTAACGATGTGTATAACAGCTGGGATAAGTAACCAAAGATTGCCTTTGCAGAGTTAGGACTTTTCTCTGGAATGTATCAACTTGCTGAAGGAAGGAGTACAACAAGCTCTTCCATGTCATACACAGTACACCAAATATTTCAGCATACTGCATAATAAATCTGCAAAATTGTGCCATAAAATATAACTTCATCTGTTTAAATAGAGGGAGATAGAACAGGCTGATTTAGCACATACTGCTGTTAGTAATTTACACATGTAAGGTAAAGTGATCCTGTTACAGGCCTGGTGTGGCCCACAGGGTGGGTAGAGGTGTAGCTCTACTCTTCCACGACCATGGCACTAGAAGGGGGTGAGTGGTTAGCAGCACGCCCCAGCCGCACTTTACCCCCGGGAAAGACCCGGTACCCATTTTACAGGAGGTTGGGTGGGCCCCAGGGCCGGTCTGGACAGGTGGAAAATCTCGTCCCCACCAGGATTCGATCCCAGACCGTCCAGCCCTTAGTCAATCGCTATACCAACTGAGCTACCCAGCCCACAATTTACACATGTATGCTGACTTTTATATCATATCCTTATTGTCATTTGATGGCAGTGGTACTCATATGTCTTGTGGCTGTTATGCATAGGTACTACCATACTACCACACAAGATGGGCAAACCCACCCGCTGTCTATTCTTCCCTCCAGGGCCTGGCAGCTTTCCTCATCCTTGTTCCTTGTGTCTGCTTTCTCCCCCCCCCCCAATTCACTTCCAATTCTACTGTTGTTTCTTTCTCCCTTTCTCTTTCCTTTATTATTTACCAATTCTTCATATTCTTCTTTCCCTCTTTTCCTTGTTTCCTGCTGTTTCATATAGATTCCTTTTCTGCCCATTCTGTACTACTCCCCCCCCCAGTTCTCAGTGTCTCAGTGTTACTGAATTGTTCATTGTTCTCGTCTCCTTCCTCTTTTAGTTTTTCCCCTGTCCTTCAATCCACATTATTAAGTTCCTTGGTCTCCCGGTTGCATGTGGTAATTTTACTGTGGGGTAGTGCTGGAGGATGACTTTTATCCCTCCTATTGTTTTGTTCTTATTTTTCTATTTTTTAGCATATATTGTACTGATTTTTACTTATTTGTTCTTTGTTCTAGTATTCTAATCTCCTTCCTCTCTCACTTTGCCCCTGTCCTTTATTCCACAATAGGGTCCTGGTGTCTCCTGGCTCTGCACATGGTAGTGTTACCATGGAATAGTGCTGGGCTATAACTTCCCACCTCCTGCAGTTGTGTTTTGGATTATCTGTTTATTAATGAAATATTGCACTTTCTTTCCTTTTCCTTCCTTCCACTTTGCTCATGTGAATGTTCTCATGTGTCTCACTATCACACCTGTTAGAATTTCTTCTGTCGCAGAACATCTCTCTCCAAAGCAGCACTGACTTCCACACTCTCCTCCCTCCCAACCACTTGCATCAACCCTATTGGCTGATGCCACACTACTGTGAGTTTTCACTGCCCCACTCCTCCCTATATAAACTATATTGGGACAACAGGCTTTCTTTTGGATTCTTGACCACTGAAGATGGGACCTATAGGTTGTCCTGAAATGTCATTACAAAATTACGACTACTTGCTGCGTAATAACCCAGAAGAGCGCAGTTCTTGTCTACTTAGCAGTGGAAGCCTGAAATCAGCCTCATAAATTGTTCCCCAACGTCTTCTGGGTGATCCACAAACTCATTATTCAGATCCATATTTCATTTTAGTCATCATAATTTATGTGGCTGAGCACTGTCCTCATCTTCTTACAGGACAAATTTTATTTTTTTCTCTGGTGTGAGGAGGTGGAATTGTGAAATACCATGCTTGCATGCAATAACAATAATGTTGATAATAGTTTCTTCTGTTGTATTATCAATGGCAATTTTCTCATATGCTTAGTTACTGTTTAACCACCCCTCCATACCCTACCAGGAAGGGCCTATATCCAGCTCAGGGCCTTTGAAACTTACCTTATTAAATTTCCTGAAAAGTATTGTCTACAAAACTTTACCATAGAATTGTTATAAGTAATATGCTATATTTATTGTGTACCACATTTGTGAATGACAGAATTAGCAGCTTCTCTGCTGTCAAGGCTGATGATGAATGCAATCTTCAGTGGAAGTTCTTCAGGTTCTGGCAAAGTTTGCAAGTTGTCTTGCTGAAAATTTACAGCTTTTTGGAGTTATTTTATATACCACATTTTCATTATCTTTGATATGAAGAAATCCCATAATATTAAGGAAGCTGTTCCATTTCTTGACATATTCAGGACCACACCACCTCTTGCTTAAGAACTGTAGGCTTATGTGTGTGTGTATTTGCGTGTATTTAAACTAAAAACGGTTCTAATATGATGCACATACATGAATGGGTTGAAAGCTGAGTGTAGGTGAATGTCCATGGATCTTTTAGCACTTTTGACATGACTGTGTACATAATCATCAGCATGCTGTGTGTACCAAAGTATTACATGTCTATTCATTGCAATAGTTACAGTAGTCAAGCTTTATTGCACATTTTGCTAGTAATTGAAAGGATTTTCACTGTTTTTATCTGTGCTACTTACAGTCTCTGTTATTGGTAGTACTGTCATTTGTACCCAGACTGGAATCACTCCTGTAACAAATCCAACAATAACTGCATCACATACCTTCTGTTGTTTAAACTCCACTTTGGAAACTAGTGATTTTGTTTGAATTTGGATTTGATATTTCTGATTGTGTGAAAAAATGAAAAAGTATTACATATGAGTAAAGGAAGAAAGGAACATCCCACATACTGTGCAATAAAGAAAGGTTAACTGGCTTGGTCACATCTTGTGTAGGAACTGCCTTCTAAACTATGTTATTGAAGGAAAGGTAGAAAGAATGGGAAGAAGAGGAAGAAGATGTAAGGACCTACTGGGTGACTTGAAGGGAAAGAGAAGATACTGGAAATTGCAAGGGAGTGCATTAGTTCAGACTGTCTGGTGAATTTGCTTTGGAAGAGGCTATGGACTTCTCACAATAAAGATTAAGCATTGAATGACTTAATGCCAACTAGAGAAGAAACACAGCAACAGATAAGAATAGTGTATCTAGAGAAGGTAAAAGTAAAGATGAAGGTAAAGGTGCATGATTAAGCAGCACACCACAGAGGAGGATGAAGGAGCAATGTTAAAGCTTTGTGTGTACTTTACCTCTACACCTGAGGGAGGTGAATGATGCTTTCATGTCTTTGCTGCTTTATGCCCAGGGAAATAGGCCCCAGTGCCCATTGGGGAGATCTGTGAACCTCAACCTCCTGGAACATTCAGGGCCTGTCCACGCCTGTGCAGGGGTTGCTTTACCATTTACCTATTGGGTAGAAGGTTGGGTAAGCCCCACAGCTAGCCTGGAACAAGTTAAAAAAAAAGATTTCTGTTGCTGACAGTAATTGAAGTCGTTTTCATCAAGTGTATTATTACAAGCATGGGCACACTACAGTACATAGAGTCTTGTGAGATTTTTCTTGTAGAGGACCTTGTATTTCTTCTTTTCTGAAATGTTGTGGTCAGCATTGGCTGACACCTTCAAGGCTACATTTTCAGTTGTTTGCTTGTAAGCTGAGAATTACCATAATTCAGCACACTTCTTAAATTGCTGGAAGTGCTTCCTACTGTAGCCATGTAATAGTGTGCATATCTAATATTTTTCTTGTCATAAAGGTAGACTTGAAGAATCAAAACAACATCACATTTTTAGTCCAACACAGCTACTTATTCTTAGAAAAACACTACATGTTTTGGATTAAATAATCAATCATCAGTAAGTTAAGGATAATGTACGTCGAACACAACTAGTTTATTAGCATGGTGTTAATGAAACATCATGTTTTGGCCTACTTGGAGGCCATCATCAGGTTTACAATGTTGGCTCTAAGAGACTAAATTAAGATCCATCATCAGGTTCCATGAAAACTTAAAGTGCAGGTACTATTCAACTCATAATACTAAGTTCTACTTTTGTTAGCACTTTTTGTGGGGTCCCACATCACAATATTAGTATTACAATAAAATTGTAATATGCAAATTTAGCCAGTAGTAAGTAAAATTAAAGTTGAGATTTTTTTCAACACAATCTTCTCTGTTGGCTTCTGAGACCCCCAAGATTTCTGAATTGAAAACACACCTGGAATATATCATCATCAGCATAAACATCAAGGATTGGACTCTTTGATCCGTTCCGTCTCCAGAGTTACAGCTGCTTGCACCAACGCTTCTTCGGTCTTCCAGTTGCTCTCCTTCCTTGTGGTCTGTAGTGGTATGATTTCAGAGGGTTTCGGTTTTGTGGCATTCTTTGCAAGTGTGAAAGCCAGTTCCGTTTGTATTCATCTGTCTTGTCTAATATGCCTGTAATCCGTAGTTCACGGTGTATGTAGTCATTTGTTATGTGATCGTAAAGGGTGTAGCCTGTCAGAGGTCTCAGTAACTTCATTTCTGCTGCTTTAATTCATCGTCTTTGTAAGGCTGTTAGAGTCCAGTTTTCTGACCCATATAAAAATGTAGGTAAAACTAGTGTGTTGTATATTTTCAAAATAGTTTCCATTCTCACTTTCTTAAAAATAGTTCTCTTAATAGTACCTATTAATTGTAAAAATTTTGCCAATTTAAATTCTATGTCATTGGAAAATTGGTAAGATATACTGCAACCTAGATAAGTAAATTGGCTAACTTGTTCTAGTGTTTCATCATTTATAATAATTTTTGTTCTTAGGTGATCCGTTCCAACGAAACCAGATACTTTCGTCTTTCTTGTAGCAATTTCCAAATTATATTCTTTAGATATGTTATATAATAAATAGACTGCCTTTTGTAAGTTGTCTCCTGTGTCAGAAATAATGAACTGGTCATCTGCAAATAACAGTGTGTTGAAAATTAACTCTTTAAAATATTTACTAGTTTTTAGTTTCTGTAACCAAATCCTAATAACTTTGTCCAAATATGAATTGAATAAAACAGGTGATAGTGGACATCCTTGTCTCACCCCTTGGGTAATAGCTCTAGAATCTTCAGATATTCCATTACCTTCATTAACTCTTATAATGTTTTCCATATATATTTTCTGAATTATTGTAATTAGACGAGTTGGAATTCCTTTACTTAACATAATAGTCCATAATTTGTCTCTGTCCACAGAGTCAAAGGCTTTTTTAAAATCAATGAATGCAATATATGTGGGTATGTTAAATTCACTATGTTTTTCAATTACTTGTGAAGCTGAAAATATGCAGTCCATGCAGTATCTGCTCTTCTAATAGTAGGACCTCTGCAATTGCTGTTAATCTCTTTGCAGTAATTTTTGAATAAATTTTATATCTAGTATTTAATAAACTAATACCTCTATAGTTATCTGGGTTATTTCTGTCTCCTTTTTTGTGTATTGGTATAACAAAAGCTGTCCTCCACTCTTCAGGAATGTCTCCATAAATACAGCAAAAATGTACGAAACTCAAACATTTATGTAAAAACTTTTTGGTGCATATTTGTACAACTCATTATTAATCCAGTCTGATCCTGGAGATTTTCTGGCTTTTAATGCTTTTATAGTTGTTTCCAATTCTTTCATTTTAATTAAAGGTAAATCAGTCCCGTTAACAGGCCTGGACAGGCCCAGAGGGTTCCAGGAAGTTAAGGTTCCTAGATTTCGTGACAACGGCACAGGATGGTGGTAAGTTGTCAGCCTTACGCACCGGCTGCCTTTACCCCCAGGAAATACTCCTGGTACTCATTTCTGTTAGAGGCTGAGTCGACCCCAGGGCCATAGTGCGATCGGAAGGACTTTATGTCAACGAAAAATCCACTGACACCAGCTGGGATCGAACCAGCGATCTTCCGATTTGTAGCACAGCACCTTAACCACTGTGCTACCGCGGTCCCCCTTCCATTGTAATTAAGTCAACACAATTTTCTGTTAATTTTGCACGTTTCCCTTCTGTGGTGTTATAATTAAATTGTTTAGTCCAAAGTTTTTGATAGTAATCTAGCCACATGTGTTCAACTATTGGGTTAAGTCGCAAATTATCTTTTTCAGTTGTGTTTAAATTTCTAATAATTTTATATGCATTTATCTGGCGTCTATGTAAATCATGTTCAATTCTCAATACAAATGTTTCCCAACATTGCCTTTTAATTTTTCTTGTTCTCTTTTCACAATTGCCACTAACCTTTTGTATTCTAGTTTGTCAGTTTCAGAATGTGTTGTTAGATACCGTAAATAGGCCTTCTTCTTGTTTTCAATCAAGTTTTTAATATCCTCATTCCATAAAATTAAACACCTTTTGTGTCTTCTCTTTTTCCTTTTGCTTAGAGCTTCATTCACTGCTTGTTGTAGTGTGTTCTTTAAAGTTTGCCATTCTACATCAATATCAAGGCTGCATGATGAGTGCATCAGATTCTGCTCTAATCTCCTCTGATACAGTAATTTTATACTTGGGTCCTCTAACAAATGTACCCTAAAAATTTCTTCTTGCAGTAGAGATCGTTTAGTAAATGTGTACCATTTTTGAGGTAAACGAATTTTTGAAATTAATAAGTAATGGTCTGTAGTGACATCATATCTCCTAAAAACTTTAGTGTCATTTACTGACAGTAAGTGAAGGTGATAGTTTTTTGTTTCTTAGAATGTAATCTATAATGGATCTGTAACCTCGGGCACTCCACTTCATTTTATGAATCTCTTTATGTCTGAAAAATGTGTTCGTTATTTTTAATTCATTTTCTGATGCAACTTCTTTTAGTTTATGTCCATTACTGTTAGTAGTAATTTCACCATTAGTACCCAAAATTCCGTCAATAGGAATATTTCCAACTCTTACATTACAATCTCCGGCAAGGACAGTGTAATTGTTTTAACTTATTTTGTCTATCTGATCTTGGAGGGTCTCATAGAATTCTTCTGTTTGTTCTGTTTTCCCTTCTTCAGGGGCATAGACAGCTAGTAATGTTAAATATCCTGTTTGCAATTTGTACGTATCTTAATTGAAGAATTCTTTCATTTACAAACACGTAACTATGTATTCTCTTTTTAAATTTGGCTTTAATCAT
>Ga0131853_10005438_pt1 | contig 22949 bp, 18 predicted proteins | sample TergutLab28metaG_FD_92764 | JGI IMG/M metagenome (GOLD analysis project Ga0131853, IMG submission 92764) | Labiotermes labralis P1 segment gut microbial communities from Petit-Saut dam, French Guiana - Lab288 P1 (version 2) (version 2) | ecosystem: Host-associated > Arthropoda: Insects >...
GAAGAAGCAATAAGAAAACAACAAGGACAAAACACAGAGACAGGGTATTATGGAAAATATAGAAGATGCCATAACCTGACACCAGACCAAATTGAAAAAAACATTAAGGCAAAAAAGCCTTTTACAATCAGGTTTAGAAACAAAAGCACAGACATAAGCGAAAAGATTGATTGCCCAGATGTGCTTAGAGGAAACATGAGTTTGCAACGCTGGTTTAAAGACGAAGTTCTTATAAAAAGCGACGGCATTCCGGTTTATCACTTTGCGGTTGTGGTTGACGACTATTTGATGGGAACAACAACAGTTGTTAGAGGAAGCGAGTGGCTTGCATCGTTTCCACTGCATGTTGAAATTTGGAGAGCGTTTGGTTTTGATATGCCAAAGTTTCTTCACACAATGCTTCTTTGCAAACAAGAGGGAACAAGCCGTGTGAAAATTTCTAAGCGTAAACACCCAGATGCAAAGATGCAATACTATATCGATAAAGGATATCCTAAAGACGCGATTATTGATTTTGTGTATGTGATGATGAACTCCTCAATGTTTGAGCAATGGAGAAAAGAAAACCCTTGCGTTGATGTTTGTAAATATAAACTAGAGACAAACAAGATGAGCACAACAGAAGCATTGTGGGATTTGGAAAAGTTGAACCATGTTTCAAGAAATCATATTGCACATCTTTCTGCTCAAGAGGTTTATAAACAAGTTCTTGCTTGGGCATGGCAACACTGCAGGGAGTTTAACGACGAACTGAGAGTAAACAAATCAAAATGGGTGGCGGCGTTTAATATAGAACGCGAGCAAGAAAGACCTCGTGCAGACATTGCATTCTATAGCGAAGTTCCAGACTATTTTGATTATCTTTGGAAGTTTAAGGGGTTTGACGGTGGAGACAAAAACATGTTGGCAGCGTATGCAAAAACATATAATCACGAAGACGACAAAGAAACTTGGTTTAGTCGACTTAAAGAATTTGCAACAAGTCGCGAGATGAAAGTTGGGCAAGTTGCAATGGAGATTAGAAGAAAAATCACTGGAAAAGAGCAAACTCCAGATTTATGGAGCATAATGCAAATCTTGGGAGTAAGGGAAGTGCTAAAAAGGCTAAACTAGTAGCCTTTTTTGTTTTTATAAATATCAAGAAATAGGTATAATAAATTAGACCATGAAGCAGAAAAAAAGCATTAAAGATTTAAACCCTTTTTGGCTTAGAGTTGCAAACATTGACGAAGCAAAAGATAAGCACAAGAAATTTATGAAAGTGGTTCGTATATCGGCCATTGTTTTAATTTGTACTGGGGTTCTTTTTGGTGCAGTTTATCTAATTTTGCAACACTTTTTGGAAAGAGATGTTAGGTTCGACCACTTCAGTGCAGTGCATTCAAGAGCACATAATATTAATGCTGCACACAACAACGTTTCTCTAAATCGTGTTGACCCAAACAATTCGGCAACATGGACAATAACTTTTTCGAGAGTTGTTGAAAATACTCTTGAACATAGAACACATGCATTTACAGAAAATGCCGCAGTTGATTTCGGCAACCTTGTTATTGTGATGAACCAAAACATGTATGCCCTAGATTATTTATATGTATATTTCACTGCAATCACTGTAAACAGATTTGAAGAAAGAGACCTTGCTCCACTATATGAAGAATATAAAAGACAGACTGACAGACTGAATGCTCCGCATTTAGAAATTTTCAATATGCAAGCTGGCGGAAACTTCACCGGAGACAACTTGGGAACAGTTTTGCAAGCGAACTATTTGCCGGTGTTTATTGCACAACAACAGGCGTTGCTTAGATTTAATCAAGAAATGTTTAGATTGCTTGAAGCAAGAGGTATAACACATGCCACATATTTGTCTTTGCTTTTTAGAGCAGGGAATGCAATGGTTGAAACCGCGCTTGTTGCATTTATGCCAAACAGCACAGACAGTGTTCAATATAGAGTTTTAATAAGAAATACAAGCCAAACAACAGAAAGACTTGTTGATGTTGCAGGTTCTGTGACAAGTTCTAGAAGATGGGATGGTGGACGGGTGGGGCGACCAGGCGGTTGGAACGCAACAACAAGAATGTTTGCTTATAGAGCTGGAAACCTTTCAACACCATATACAGATGGAGCCGTGACACCAAACCCACAACATTTCTCAGCAAACACAAGAGTTGCAAGAACTGTTCAAGTTGTGGAGAACTTCGAACACAGGGTGAGACAAATTCCATCTTCGCCAAATCAAAATCAGAGAGCGGAGCATTTGGCTGGAATATACACTGTGTCGCTTAACAACCTAAACAACGTTGTGCATTTCTGGTCAAACACAATGCCAGCATAAAAATAAAAAAAACAAAAGGAGAAACGATATCAGAGCAATACTAACCACAGTTTTGACATTTATGAAAACAAAACTATTCATGTATATCATGATAGGTGTTTTGGTTGCTGCACTTGCTGCAGGTGGTATTTATTGGTATTGGTATAACAATTGGAGATATGTTCCAAGTGCAACTGATATTGTTCGAAAATATGAAGGCATTTTAAACCCACAAAGAAACGCAGGTGATTTGGCAGTTTTGAATGAATATCTTAAGTGGGAAGGAAAAACACCTGGGCAGGGTGAACCTGACACCAGAGCAGTTTGGTTCTTTTTCCCGGGCAGCACACCGGCTCCATACAACAACCCAACAGGTTTAAGAGACCAGCTTGAAGTTAAATACAACGGTAGTACTGAGTTGAATAGAAACTTTAGAAACAACATGACTCAAACTGTGCACATTGCAAACTATTCTAGTTTAGGGTGGAACAGATTCTATAAACATTTATTGAAGCCAGAGATTGGCGGAGTTATGACAAGAGATGAACGTGAAAGAATGTATGAACTTGTTTCTAGAATTGAGGGAGAATTGTTTAGAATTGATGAACTAACAAAACGAATAACCCCACTAAATGATGGAACATTCAACCCAGAAACTCTGACAAACCATTTGAATATTCATAACCAACTTATTCAGAGTTTGACAAGACTTACAAAAACCAACCTCGAACTTTCGAATATGGCTCTAAACACATTTAATACAGCGGTTCAAAGAGGTGGGCATGGAATTAGAGTTGACAGCACATATGCTCTTCTTGGAACACTTGAAGCAGATTTGTTGTTGACATATACTGCAATGCTTGATAGTTATAGCAGATTGTTTGTGGAGCAAATGCGAACAGCAACATTCTGGCACCTACACAGAGCAGGCGGTAGCAATGTTTTCCATGCAACGCATGAACTTTCAGGAGCAACTGCAAACCCAGTTTTGGTTCTTGGCGAAGAGATTAGGAATATCACAACAGACCAGTTTAACGATTTGAGCCTTGCTGCAAACTTTGGAAACATAAGAGGTGACTATTTTGCAATGAAAGCAAGGGTTGAAATTTTTGCAACGCTGATTGAGCCTTTCAACAATGCAGTTAGAATATTCAATTTTGCTGGGCTTAGGGAAGAAGTTATTAGAAACTTCGGGCCAAGCGGTTATACATTGAATAACGTTAGAGGTTATCTTGGTGCAAGAGCTCTTTCCGAAGAAGAGCAAAGGACAGTAAGAACAGCAAGTGTTGAAGACCAGAACAGATATGAGTTTGTTCAAAGAGTTTTGTTTGACGATTTCGAGCATAACATGTTTGCTCCAATGACTGCATATCTAGCGAGAATTGCAGATTTAACATAAAAGGAAAAAAATATGGCAGATAAAAAAATTACAAATCCAAAAAAAGCACTGGAGTTTATGCTTTATAATAGATACCCAAAACATCCATTTGATGTTTACGGTCGAACAGCGATAGATGCAATGAGTGAAAACAAAGTTGAAAAATTGATATTTGACCACGATAGACAAAAAGAATATATAAGTGCCCAGTGGGAAAAATATGGACTTGACTCACTTTCTCGCGATTCGGGAAGGGTTTCGTTTAATGGTGACGCAATTCACCCAGATGTTTTTAAGAATAAATACTTTCTAAACGGGATTATGGACTGGATGAAAAATGAAGGAAAAGAAGAAGTTAGAGAAGACGGCGGGGTTCTTAAGTTTATTGAAAAAGGTTTTCCTTATAAATTTAGAGAACAAAACCCAGAGATTATGAAAGAAATCTCAGGAAGGTTTACTGAGGCTGAATTGGTTGTTCCTGAAATTCCAAGAACTAGACGTTTCTCAAGTGGAACACCTACTGCTTAGGCACCATTGCAAGACTTGAAGCACCAAAGGCTTTGTATCTGAGGAATTGAAGAAATTCCTCTTTTTTTCCACCTGTAAGTTTTGATATTTCAATAATTATGTGAAGTTTTGAAACGGTTGAAAGAATAATCAGATTTCTGCTTTCTTTAATTTGTTTGATTTGCTTATATGTATATTCAGATGTGTCGGCTTTGCCTTCGGCTTGTATGACAATTTTTTCTTCGAAAAAAGAGAGTAGAGTGGTTGGTTCAACTCCAGCGTTTCTTTCGCACATTTGGGCATAAGTCAGTTTTGGAGTTCTGACAAGAATACTAAAGAATGTTGCGGCAAGAATAAGAAGAACTGCTGCAAAACCCAGGATATACCAGTTGCCTTCCATAACGCCGTGGGCAATTCCGCCTCCGATAGAGAATGCAAGAGCAATTCCAAAAAAGACTATTGCAAACTTTGCATTTGTGATTACTGCAATATATTCTTTAACAAGTTCTTTTGTATATGTAATTTTTCCTTCAAATTTTGGTTGCACAACTGTAACAACTTCAACCACAGGTGTTTCAACTTTTTTTGTAGGGGCTTTTTTTGTTTTCTTTTTTTCTTCCATGTGACAAGTATATCAAATATTATCCTAAGGGAAGAAGAGATTGTTTGACTTTTGACTCTGATTTTCATATAATTAGAACATGGAAAAAGCAAAAGGTCTAGCAATATTCTTTATGGGCATGCACACGGGTTATTGTGTGTAAGATTTTTTGCGACCTGATATTGAGTTTATAAAATCTGTCACATGGTAACCCGAATACGTGACAGATTTTTTTATTAATAAAATATTAGGAGATTTTTATATATGCCAATTATTATTCCTGCGGACATTCCCGCATTTAAAACACTGCAAAAAGAAAACGTTTTTGTTATGACAAACGAGCGAGCAATAGGGCAAGACATTCGCCCAATTGAAATTGCAATATTAAATTTGATGCCAACAAAGGTGGAAACGGAGACGCAACTCTTGCGTCTCTTGTCTAACACGCCTTTGCAAGTTAATATAACTTTGATTAAAACTTCAACCTACAAAAGTCAAAACACCTCGGAGGAACATCTTTCAAAGTTCTATGTTGAGTTTAAGGATATTAAAGAAAAAAAGTTCGACGGTGCAATAATAACCGGTGCACCAGTTGAAAAACTTTGTTTTTCTGAAGTGAAATATTGGAACGAGCTAACAGACATTATGGACTGGGCAAAAACAAATGTGACAAGCACAATGTTTATTTGTTGGGGCGCTCAGGGTGGGCTTTTTCATTATTATGGAATTGATAAGGTTCTTTTGAAAGAAAAACTTTCTGGGGTTTTTATTCACAAAAGGGAAGTGGAAGCAGAACCTTTGCTTAAGGGTATTGATGATGTTGTCTATATTCCGCACAGTCGATATACAGGGCTAGATGAAAAAGCAATCAGAAACTGTAGCGAACTTGAAGTTCTTATATATGGAAAGAGAACCAAAAGCAGCATAATCAAATCCAAATGCGGCAGCCAGTTTTTTCTGACAGGGCACAGTGAATATGACGATGGAACGCTTGACTCTGAATATCAACGAGATTTGGGGAAAGGGCTGGAAATAAAACAGCCTTGCAACTATTATAATAGTCAAAAAGAGATTGTAAACAGGTGGAAAAGCACGGCAAACTTGATTTTTTCTAACTGGTTAAACTATTATGTGTATCAAATCACGCCGTATAAATTGTAAATTTATACCAGTTGTTTAAAACGCTTGCATTTTTTCTGTCCTTGTTGTAAAATTATATCGTTAGTAATATGAAAGTTATTCAAAAGGAAACTGAATATTTCATTAGAAACCTTATCAAAGCGGTTGTGTTGCTTGCTGTTGGTATTTTTATTGTCCAAATGTTTACAACTGCTCATGCAGGTTCTTTGGCAGATGTTTTCTTAAGAACTTTCAACAACCTATGGCAAAACAGCATGTCGTTCTTCTATATTTTTAGAATGATTGACTTACTTGCAATTGCTTGTTTAGTTATTGGTGCTGTTCTATGTGCACTTGGCGTGATTAGTAGAGTAAGAAAATATATTCTTACGCAAAAAAATCTTTATTTAATTGAAACAAAAACAGAAGCTGACGAAAGCTTTTCTCATACTGCTGAAGATACAACTTTATTTTCTAATTATTCGCAAATAAAAAACAAAATCGTGTTACAAGCCTAAACTTAATAAAGTGGTTTATTTGAGGAACCTCTTATTTTTCTTAAGTCCAAGTAAGAGGGGGTAGTTTTTTTGTTAAAAAAATAATTTAAATATAATAAAGGAAGAAAAAAATCATGGCAGAAAATCAAACAAAAAAAGAAGCGCTAATCGTAGATTCGCTTTGGAAAACCTACACAAAGGGAAAAAACTGGTCGAACACAAACATCAGCTTCAACCTGAAAGAGGGTGAGGTTGTTGGTTTCCTTGGAAACAACGGTGCTGGAAAAACAACATGTTTAAAAGCAATTACAGGAATTCACACATTTGAACGTGGAAGCATTCAAATTTGTGGATACGACACATTGCTAGAACCTTTAAAAGCAAAGGTTAATTTTGGATATGTTCCAGACAACCACGTGACTTTTGAGAAACTTACAGGAAGAGAATATGTAAACTTCTCTGCTGACATCTACGGAGTTTCAACAGAAGACAGAGAAAAAAGAATCAGACACTATCTTGATTTGTTAAAAATCGAATTCGCTTTCGACAGACAAATCAAAAGCTATAGCCACGGTATGAAACAAAAGATTGCAATTATGGCAAGTTTTATTCATAACCCAAAACTTTGGATTTTGGACGAGCCACTTGTTGGTCTAGACGTTCACAGCCAACGTGAAGTTTTGGCAATTTTGCAAGATGCTAAGGCAAATGGAAATTGCGTATTCTTCAGTTCTCATAGTTTGGACGTTGTTCAAAGAATTTGCGACAGAGTTGTGATTATTCACGACGGTGTTAAGATTAAAGAAATCGACATCCACGAATTTAACAAAACAAGTAAAATCACGCTTGAAGAAGAATTTGCAACAATGGTTAATGCTAAAGATAAAGCAAAAGCAACGGCAGCTGCAAAGGTTGCAAAAGAAAAAGCAACAGTAGACCAAGCAAGAGACACTGCAATAGCAGAAGCAACTGCAAAAATTAAAGAAGCAACAGATAAGAAAATTGCTACTGAAAAAGAAATTTTGGAAAACAAAAAAGTTAAACTTGCAGAACTTAAAGCACAAGAAGCAGAAGAAGTTGCAAAACTGACTCAAAAGTTAGAAGAACTTAGAGTAGTTGAAAAAGAAGCAACACAAGCTGCAACTTTGAAGGCTCAAGAAATCAGAGCAAAACAAGCAGCGAAGATTGAGCAAGCAATTGAAGGGTTTAAAGCAAAATATGCTGAAACAGAAGAAGGCAGGGCACAACTTGCTGCAACTGAAGCAAGAGCAAAACAAGAAGCAAAAATTGCAAAGACTCGTGAAACATATCAAGCAAGAAACAAAGAAGCAGTTTATGGCTTTGCAAAACAAATTGAAGCTGCAAACGCTGCATATCTTGAAGTTAAAACTGCAAACGATGCGGTGATTGCAAACATCAAAACTGAAATCAGCAATGAGAAAACAAAAACAAGACAAGAATATTTAGAGAAAAAAGCAGCAACAAAAGCTGAACTTAAGGCTGCTAAGATTGCTGAGAAAGCAAAGAAAGCAGAATATAAGAAAGAACTAAAAATAAAAATTGCTGCAGAAAAAGAAAAGCAAGCTGCAGAAAGAGCGAAAATTGCTGCAGAGCAAGCAAAAGTTAGAGCAGAAGCTCAGGCTAAGGCAAATGCAGAAAGAGAAAAACTTGCAAAAGAAAAAGCTGAAGCTCAAGCAAAATTGAACGCTGAAAAAGCAAAAGCAAGAGAAGAAGCTGAGAAAGCAAAAGCTGAAGCTATTGCAAAGGCAAATGCTGAAAAAGAAAAGGCTAGACTTGAGAAAGAAAAAGCTAGAGAAGAAAAAAATAAAAAGTCGGATAGCGAGGTGTAGAGATGACAAGGTTTTTCGCGTTAGTCAATCTGCACAACAGATTGCACTCCGGCATTTCAAAGCACGGAAAGAAAAACATATTTGGAAGTTTGTTCGGTTTAATAATCGCTGGAGGAGTGTTATCTTTAATCTTCTTCTTCTTCCAAAGTTTGATTGTAAACTTCGAAGAGACCAGCAACGAATGGGAACTTCTTATGTTTACACTTTTCCTTCTGTTTGCTTTGCAAGTGGTTTGGAGTATGGTTTTGAGTGTTAAACTCTTTTTTGACAGCAACAATAATATGTTGCTTGCCAAATATCCCATTCCGCCAAGGACATTGTTCCTTAGCAAATTGACTTATGGGTTTTCTAGAGAAGTTGTGTTTGGACTAGCACTGTTCATGCCGCTTCTAAACGTTTATGGGGTTATGCTTAACTTCGGAACGAGTTTCTTTGTCATGATTCCAATCGTTGCATTTTTAAGTTCAATGTTGGCATTCTTCATAGGAACTGCACTATCATTTGCGTTCGTATACATAAAAACATATCTATCGAACAAATTCTGGTTGATGCTTATACTATTCATTGGCATCATTGCGGGTGGGTTCTATGGTTATATGGAACTTGTAAACGGCGTTATTGACGTTACAAACAACTTATCATTCCATATAAGCAGCACATTGATTGACGTTATTGCTGACTGGGCTGTTGCGTTCTATTTCTCAGAACTGTTTGGAAACATGTTGTTCTATCAAAACTTGGTTGTAAACTTGCTAATCTTCCTTGGAATAACAGCAGGTGCGTTTGGAGTTCTATTTGCGCTTCAACACTTTGCTTATGGAAAGATGATAGAGCGTGGTGTTGGTGGAGAAAAAACATACGTTTCGAGATTTGGCAAGAACAGAAGAAAATTTGGCTTCTGGGCACTTCTTGTTAGAGAATTTAAAATTATCTTTAGAGATATCGGTTTCCTATTCCAATACTACGCATTCGTGGTGATTACTCCACTTATGGTGTATCTATGTATGGCAGGAAGCGTTGACATTTCATTTGAACTTATCGGAAGCTTAGGCCAATCGGCAATTGGAGTTTTCGTTCTGTTCCTGTTTGTTGTTTTCACAACAAGCTTTGCTTCAACTTCAATTTCAAGAGAAGGGGAAGCTTTCTATATCTTAAAAACATATCCACTTAGTCCAATAAAATATATCTGGTCTAAAGTGGTGTTTGCACTGCTTGCAGTTTTTGTTGCAATTGCAGCAACAACTGGAGTTCTTATCGGTTTTGAAATTCTAGACTGGCCAAGCGCACTTATGCTTGGTTCGGCGGCGCTATTGTTCAGCTTGTCGCAAATCTGTCTTGCAATTCAAATCGACCTTAAGGGTGCAAACCTTTCAAAAGACGGCATGGTGGAAAACGACAGCAACTTCTCAATCACAGTTGCTCTGGGTTTCCTTGGCGCATTCTTGATTGGTGCAATTGCAGCAATCATTGCATTCGCAACAGCATCAGAAGAACTTGCAATGCTGTTCACTCTGGATGAAGCATTGGTTTACTATGTTGTTCTCGCAATAAGCGGACTTCTTGCAATCGGCGGAATGCTTATGCTGTTCATCAGAGCAAGAACAAAATATATTGCGGTGGGGAGGTAACAGATGAAAAAGAAAATGATAGCACTAGTAATGCTTTTGCCAGTTGTGCTCTATATGATGGCATTCAACCTGGCAGACCTTGTTCCAATTGAAACTCCACATATATCTGTTTCAGCGGTTTCTTTAAATGTGGAAAGAGAAACTAATATCGTTATGGATAAATGGGGCGAAACATTCGACCTTATTGCAACAATCACACCAAGAAACGCAACTGAAAAAGGCGTGACATGGGTGTCATCTAATACAAACGTTGCAACAATTGATGAAACAGGCAGAATCACAGCAGTTGCAAACGGGACAGCAATAGTTACTGGAACAACTGTGGATACCGCTTTTGTCAGTAGCGAGTTAAGTAGAACTGTTGTTGTTAGTTCGTTTCACTTTGAGGAATACAAAATTACAGTTGAACCAGGCACGAATCTTCTTGCGGGTGATACTGCAACCATTGAAGTGTATGTTAAGAATAGAGTTGGAATGATGGGTATTCCACAGATAAATTCAGCTAATGAAAGAATTGTTCATGCTGTAGAAAACTCAGTTGGAGTAATAGGATTCTCTCGTGTTTCCGAAGAAACAGACACATTTGCAAGATACGAAGCGAGGGTTGAAGCGTTACGTCCAGGTGAAGTAGGTTTAACTATCAGTTCAACACAAGTCTCAACGGGAACCATTCAATCAGAAACAATACTGTTTGAAATTTCACAGGATTGGGCTCAGGATATTCGTTTTGAATTTGATGGAAGAACTTATGGACACACAACAGATGAGGCTTTAAACCCACTTGTTGTTATGGCAAACACAATTCCACTTACGGCAAACCGTGGCGGTATTTCAACATTCGAAATCGTGGAAGGAACTGCAGCAATAATTGATGAGACGACTGGAAATCTTGTTTTCTCAGAAGCAGGAACAGTTGTGGTAGCTTTCCAAAATGCTGGTGAAAACGGGGTGGTTTCAATCACAAACACAGCAGGTCAGCTTCCAGTTGAATTGCGTCCACACATGAACTTCACTAAGGATGCAGATGAAATACCTTATGTAAACTTCAGTGAAATAGCACCGAATACTTTCGAAACAAGTGTTTCGGTTGTGCTAACCGTACCATCAATATTTGCATTCGACACAAGTAGTTTCCCTGCAGACTTTCTAGAATTCTATAATGTTACATGGGCTTCAGATAAACCTTTCGAAGTTGTTGTAAACAGAATTTCACTTGGAAGTGCAAGTGTGACAGGTGCTATTGTAGATAACTCGGTGTTGACTCTAACTCTTTCACCAATTGGAGTTGGAACAACATTCATTTATAGATTCAATATTGCAACAGACCATATAGGGCCAAACGAGATTAAATTTAGTAGACAAGAAAGCTTGGTGCCAAGAGGTTTTGAAAATGTTTATGTGTTCGGAACTATGAATCACTTTGGTGAAGCATTTGAATATAGATTAAATCCAACAATAGTAGTTCCAGATAGTATTGATGTTACAAGACAAATTGTATACACAACTTGTCAAGACCATCTTCCGCTAAATGAAAGACTTGCATGGGTGGATAATGGAATTATGACATTCAATAAAGATTTTGATTTTGATGCAGATTATATTGCAAATTCAGAATATCCAGAAATCACTGTGACTGCAACAGCATTATATCCAAATTCAGAAGGAAACCTTGCAACTGACAGCCACATATTCCAGGTTGTGAATGGTATGAATGTGCACAATATTATTGAACTCACTGAAGCTGCAGCTTTACCACTTAATATTGTTCTACAAAGTGATATAGGTGGCTTTTCAGCGGGAATATCAATAAAACGCGGGCTTTTTGGAAATAACTATTTAATGAACGTTGCAGGAGTAGGTGAAGTTTCAGCACTTATATTCCACCAACAAGATATTGCAGAAACATTTCTATATTCAGGATTAAATTGGAATGAAAAACCAGACTTTGAAGAGGTGTTTGTGTCAAACGTAAGAATGCAAGGAAGTAGTTTAGTTGCGAACTCTGCAGCTAACATGACCGCTCTGCATAGCGCACCAACACTTATAACTGTTTACTCGAAAACAACTGTGAGATATTCCGATTTTACTGGTGCTGCAAATGCAATTTCTATTAAAAACACATGGCGTCAGAATTCAAATAGTCATTTCCAACCAACACATGATGTTCATATTCATCAGAATCTTATTAGAAACAGTACTTATGGAATAATTTTTGGAGAAGGCATGGCTGTTGGGGACTCATCTCTAGGTCAGATTCCATTTATGAAAGAAGAAACAACAACAGCAACCGGCATTGTGGTGGAAGATTTGATTTTTGAACGATGTGGAGTTGGCATGTTCTTTGATGGAAGTTTTAGAACGTTTAATGATGGAACAACTCCAATATTTGACAAAGTGCAAGTTGAAATGCGTGGTGATATGAGGTTCTACACATGGATGACATCAAGCACTTCTGGAACAACCCAAATGTTTAACGCTTTTAAATTTAGAATTCCTAGTTTTGATTTAACAGGCTTTGACTTCGGACCTGTTGACTTCAGTATGCATACAACAGGAAATACTGAAACAGCAGCATCAACAGGAACTCAACGATATGGCATTATGCCAATCTTCAGTATTGAAGAACTTAGGCTTACAACGCCAGTACAAATGAGGGTATCTTCGCTTTCGTCTTGGATTCATTTATGGAGTTGGGAAGGGCACCCAGTTAAACATCTTGATACAAAAATGCAGTGGGCAGAAGGGGAAACACAAACAAGAATAAATACAATGTATAGAGACACGGCAGCTAAAAACGTGGTAAGAAATGGTGGTATACTAGGTCTTAGTATTGATGGTGTTGCTGCAAGTGGTGTTTGCCACAGACCACTAGCAGGAACCAATGATTTTATAAGCCCTCAGCAACAATTGGATTATTTTAACTCCGCTGCAATTCGTGGCGCAGAACACGCAAGGGTTCTTCTAAGAGGAGGTAATTTATAATGACATCGATTAAAAAATATACATTCGGAATTCTGCTGACATTGGCATTTCTGGTAAGCACGCTTATTGGTGTTATGTCTGTTCAGTGGAACAATCATCAGGGAGGACACATACACACAGCGTCTTCAACAACGCTTGGTCCAAATGGTGAACCAGAAGATTGGGATGAATATATTCCAATTTATAACTGGTTAGACCTTGTGAGAATTGGTCGTCAACGTGCAGCGATGGACACAGACTCAAGTTTCACAGAATATAGCGCAGACTTTGCGCTTAGTCCAAACGGCAAATATCGTCTTATGAATGATATTCACTTACCATACTCAGGTATGAACCACCCAGCAGAAAGAGAACTACTTGGAGTTCCTGAAGGTGGAAAAATACTTGCGGGTGTGACAAACATAGATACGCATGCAGTTACAGTAAACCAAGGTTGGTATCAAGGCGGCTACATTGGCGATTATTTCAGAGGTCCAAGAGTGGGTGCTTCAGGTAATAATGCTGAAGACAGCTTTTTTGGATGGTTTCCTGTGGATTTTAGCGGAATAATAGACGGAAGAGATTATGAAAATAACACAAATTTTAGAATCACTGGAGTATCTGGTAATCGTGGTGGCCCGAGAGAGCGCGCAGGAAATGAGCGTCTTGGCTATCAAGGGCTTTTCAGAGTTCTGACTGGTAAAGTGAGAAATATTGATATAGAAGCAAATTCCACACTTGCACTTTGGCAAAGCCGTGCTGGTCTTGGTGTCCCTGCTTGGGCAAACACGACAGGAACAGTTAGACTGAGTGCAAGAGAAATGTCTTACGGACTTGGTGTTGTTGCTTCAAGAACGCAAGATGGTGCAGTTATTGAAAATGTGCATGTTCAAACGGTTGGAACCGGTGATGCTGGAAGAATGCAAATCAAAGAAGGTGGAGCAGCAGCTGGGGGATTCGTTGGAACAGTCAATGGAAACACAACAATCAGAAACTCTACATCCAATGTTAACCTCGGTCATATTGCCTTTAGTGGAAACGGAAACGGTTCTGGTCACTCTGGAGGACTTATAGGGAGGATAAATTCTGGTGATGTGCTTATTGAAAACGTGGGCATCACAGGTGGTGAAATTAGAGGTCGATGGCCAGGTGGATTGATTATGGGGATTGAGGCTTCTGCTAATGTTACAATAAGAAACACATATGTAGGAAATACAGTTTTTAGAATAGGTCACGAACGAAATGAACTTAACGCGGGAGGTTTTGTTGCTCAAAACTATTCTCCAAATTTGAGAATAGAAAATAGTTTCTTCTATGGAACAGTTACGCATCAAGACTCTGCTGGGCAGAATAGACCAACTCTATTTGTTGCAAGTAATGGTAATTTTAGCACCCAATTTAACCAAGGAACTCTTCCTACAGTTGTCAGTGCTGATAATATGGTGAATAACTATGTTGTTCTTGCTAACGATGCTGTTGACGGTGGAGGAAACTTTACATCAGATTATGAAGTGCGTGTTGCAACAATTGTTAAACGCTCAACACTTCAAGACCAATTATTTATTGACCACTTTTTGAACGCAGAAGGTAATAATACAGAAGGTGATTTAAAAAAAGCATATACTATGTTCGATTTAAATGGTTCGGTTGACGATGCTAGAATTGGAAGACTTAGACTTAATCCAACACCGGAAGTGCTTGCAGATAAAACTGAAATCCACACTGCAGGAAATATTAGAACAGTGGGAGAAGTTAGAATAGTAAGCGATGATAGGGTGGTTAACGCTTTGGAACTATTCTTCAATATGAGGCGTGAAGTGAAACTTCTGCCAGGCACTTATGATTTGGGCGTTGAATTCCAGGGAATTGAATTTCCAATACATACAGTAGTTGTCAGCCCTGATGGGCATCCAGATGACAGAATAAATCTGTTCATTATTGAATACTTCAATCACGAAAATGTGCAGATGATTGATGGGTTTGTTCTTGTGGATGAAGGAACTTTGATTTGGAATAGACCAGATGGAGTGCCAATGATATTCCGTGGATGGTATACAGACTTTTTGGGTGGAAAACAAGTTCAAGAAATAACTCTAGATGCTTGGGATGGTGAGTTGTTCATGAGACTTTGGGCAAGATATGATGGTGTTAACCGTGTGATTGGTCAGGTTACAATGGACCCAGGTATTATAACTTTGACAAGTAACCCAGAGCTTAAGATTAGAATCAGAAACATACCCAACCTTTCATTGCCAGAGCATGAAAGAAGACCTCAAGTGGAATTTAACGTTTCATTTGACCATGATGGAAATTTTGCGTATTATTATCTAGACCCAGATAACTATATGTTGTCTATCGTAAGAGATGGTTTTGTTTCACATTTCTATGAGTTTGAGATTGAAGAATTGACAGCGGAAATTGATGCTGGAACATTCCACCTGGTTATGGTTACAATGAGCCTTCACATTCCTGCGGGCGCAACTGCAACAATAACAGATGACAACGGTCGCGAAGTGTTTAGAAGACCAGCGGGTCAAACTGATGCGATTGTTCCATTTGGAACACACAGCAGAGCGTTGACTGATGGAAATTATATGATTTTCTTAACTAGAGACGGGCACAGAACGTGGTCTATTGACTTCTCAGTTCTTAACGGGATTATTTCGGTTGCTGGAGAAACACAAAACTATATCGAGATGAACCCGCTTTCACCGGTTATTATCAGCGGAACAGCTCGTGAGGGCAGCAGAATTGAGCTTATCAGAAACGACATTGTGGTTGCCTATATCGATGAAGTTGGTGCTGACGGGCTTTGGAGTTTCGTTGGCGTTGCAAACGCGGAATACACTGTTAGAAGCATTCTTGAAGGTTTCAACACAGAAGAATATGAAATTGAAATTATCGGTGGTGCAAATGTTACTGATGTTGAATTTGCAATGACAAATGCTCTGACAATTGCAGGAAGAGCAAGAACAAACACAACTGTTCAGGTTATGCTTACAGCGGTTTGGTGTGAAACAGAACAAGACTGGGTTGAACTTGAAGAAGCACAGTTGATTGGAACAACAACAACTGATATGTATGGAAACTATACATTTACAGTTGCAACAAACGGTGTGTTTAAACTTATCTTCACAAGAGAGAACTATCTTCAAGACACAAGAACAGTTGAAATCTTTGGGGCAAGCAACCTGGAGGTTCAAACTTCACAACCAAGCAGAAACACTCCAACAAACGTTGTTGTTGGATATGTGGTTCAAGGTGCGGTTGCAGTGGTTATTCTGGCAATGGTTGGTTTCTCGATGTTTGGCTTTAAATATATAATCAACAGAAGAAGAATTTAACTGAACAAATAAAATAAAAAAACGCCGATTGGCGTTTTTTTTGTTGTTTGCTAGGTTCTTCTTTTTGGCGGAGGAACAGGGATTCGAACCCCGGGTTGCTCTCACAACAACGGTTTTCAAGACCGCCGCTTTCGACCGCTCAGCCATTCCTCCAAATATTATGAAGAAACGCTAGCGAAACATAAATTTATTATACAGCAAAAATAAAAAATGTCAAAGCCTATTGTTGTTTTTCTTTTCTCGTGTTAAAATACATCATAGAGGTAGAGAGATGTTATTTAGACTAGCAACAGGAACATGGGATATTTCAACTAGAGCAGTTAAGGGCGTTGTGCGTGCTCCTGGTGCTTTGTTCCGTGGGATTAAGGGTTCACCTGGTTGGGCGTTTGGAGTTGTTAAGAACTCGCCTAAGTGGACATGGTCTAAAATTAAGGCTGTGCCAGGTTGGCTTAATAGACAATCGGTGCCTTGGCCAATCAACACAAGTTTGCTTCATAAATATAAAGTGGCAAACAGCGGGCTTGGAAGATTTTTTCAAGGCTTGGGAGCAGTTGCAATCTTAGGACCATTTGGTCTTGCATTTGCATTCAGACATAAACTTACTGGAAGATTGCCAGACAGCCACCCAAGGTCTTATGCTGCGGCAATGAGAAGAATTAATGAAAGCCGAGAACTTTCTTTAAAAGCTGACATATTGGGTCAAGATAAAAAGAAGTGGGAAAACAAGTGCCTGCTTACGCCAAGAGGAAATAAGCCAATTATTGTTGCATACGATAAATCGTTTTCAGCAGACAGAATTGCAGACATTCAAAGAGGCGTTATGATGTATAACGCAGAGCTTTCAAGAATGGGCAGCAATATTGAACTTGTTGCAGAACCTGCAAAGAGGGGTGGAGATGGTGGTCGCACGGTTATTCATGTTAAAAACACAACAACTCCAGGTGGGGCAGCAACAAACGCAGGGTTTGCAAAACAAACAAACATTGTTGGAAAACAAGCATTTGGCGCAAGGGTTGAACTTAACGGTAGCCTTGCACAACCACAGTTCTTCCACGCAGTTCTTCACGAATTTGGTCACTGCTTTGGAAGAGACCACGTTGCAAACAACAATGCAATGATGGGCACACAGGCAACTGGAACTTGCGTTGGCTTCTCAAACGAAGACAGAAGAGATATGTTTGTTCCATATGGTCTTGCGGGGGAAAGAGATATTGCAGCAGTTGAAAGCAGAACACAGGCTTTCCTAAAATCAATAAGTGCAATTGGAAGAACAGCAGGAGTTTCAACACCATAAGAAAAAAAGCGTTTAACGCTTTTTTTAATTTTATAACGCTGCTTTTTTTGCTGAGTTGAATTTCTTAATCATAGCATCCATATCTTTTGCTGCAAGGTCTTCAAACTTTTCGCCTGGGTTTTCGTGGTCGTATGCTGATTTTGCTATGGCGAATTGTTTATATGCTGCTTCGAAGTTTACGGTTCCGTTTTGTTTTTTCATGTTTGACGCTGGTCTGAATGATTCTTCTTCAAGTTGTGGTTCAACAACTGTAAACACATCGTCGATAAATCTATATTCTCTTTTTTCCAGTTTGTCTATATTCTTTTGATAGAATGCCAACATTATTAGCTTCGAGCCAGTTTCTGCTTTCTTTTCGTATTCTGCGTTTGCAGACTTCCAAGCATCAAGCAACTCTGGAATTTTCATTTTTGCAGTTTCTAGAAAATCTTCTTCAAGCTGTGCTTTTTCTCTTCTTAGTTCACCTGGACGGTTTAGTTGGCTTTCAAGTTCTGCAATATTGTTTCGAATATCGCCACTTTTTAGAACGAAGCCTTCTTTAAGTTTTGCTTGAAGTTTGAAAATCTTTACACGTATTTTATCTTTTTCTTCTCTTGGAAGTTCTGGGTTTAGGGCAATTTGTTCGTCTAGTGTTTTTATTTTTTGTTTATATATAGATAACTCTTCTTTTGAATATGTCGAAAGTGGTTTTTTGTCAGCCAAAAGATGAGCACTTCTTGCTTTGTCAACGGCTTCTTTGAAAGCGCTCATGCTCTCGCTGAAGGCAAGAAGCAGTTCTGTAAGTTTGTCTATGTTATATCTCACAATGCAATATAGCACTATTATATGAAAATTTCAAGGGGGTATTTAAAAAAGCCGTCTGGCTTTTTTTAACTAAATCTATTCTTTTTCTTTGATTTTACTTTTCCGCAGGCTTCGCATTTTGTTTTGTCAGAAGGAACAACCGCATCGCATCTTTCGCAGAAATATGTATATTCTTCTTTTGGTTCTTCTATTTCTTCCATAATCTCTTCTGCAATTGCGCTTGCTGCTTTGCCAAGTGCTTCTTGCTTAACTTTTTTTTCTATTTTCTCGGTTTTAACTTTTTCTGGTCTTTCTGTTCTTTCGCGTAGTTGGCGAATGTGAATGATGCTAAGTCCAATGCCAAGAAGGAGGAAGAACACCCAAAACAGAATTGCAGGCAGCCATTCCATGTCTGGAGGGAGAACCACAGCGGCATATGAGTTTGCTGCTTCTTGCCATCTCCATGGGGAAGGACCAGCAGGCATCTCTGGTCTATAGCCAACAAAAATTCCAGCAAGACCGCCAAAAACCCAAATAATAATTGGGGCAATGTCTGGAGTTAGTTTATGTGTTGGTTTGATGCACCATATAAATATACCAATTAGAAGAAAGGCAACAATTATACTAATAATCACCATAGGGTATGTTAATCGGACCGCGAGGAAAGCCACCAAAATTCCCATTAGAGCGACGATTATAGCAACACATTTAAAAATGTTGTTTTTAATCAAATCTATCATGCATTTATTATACCATCTTTGAAGTCTATAACTAGCCAAAAACATCAAAAAAGCGACAAAAATTATACATTTGCAATTTGGCTATTTTTGTGTATAATATAATACACATGGGGGCGCACTGGTTTCGACGGCTTGCTGGTGGCTCTTGGGAGTATGCAAAGGGGTATACCTTTTAAAAAATAGCAAGCATAATAAGTGCAAAAAAACAAAACGTGGTTTCATTTGAAGCTCCAAGCTTTGAAGGCAACCTAGCTTTCGCAGCTTAATAGCCGAAAGCATGCACAACGCACCACCTTCCACCGTGGGTGCATAGTGTATAAGAAATGTGGAATATGCCCCTCCTTGAGTTGTCTGTTAGATACGAGGGGTGAGAATTTAAACAGGATTATTATAATCGTTTGTTTGTTTAAAGATTATGACAATAAGGCGTAAGCGAAAGCGAGTCTAAAACAAAATAAGCATATAGCGCCCAAGAATCAAGGCATTCCGGACAGGAGTTCGAATCTCCTCGCTTCCACCAAAATATGAGTATAGTTCATGAAAAAAGTATTATTTTGATAGGACATTTGGCAGCTGGAAAATCTTCAACTGCTGAGATTTTGTCTCGTGATTTAAATATGCCGCATATATCGGTTGATATTTATTTCGAAAAAATGATGAAGGGCGACTGGGCTCCGCGCAGTGATGACGAAATGGAGAAGTTTTTTGTTGATTCAATAAAATATATGCTAAAGCAAAAACTTGAAACCAACACACCTTTTGTTATGGATTTTGGTGCAATTCATAGTTGCATCAAGGACACAGATTTGTTTATAGAGCTGAGAAACGCTCTGTCACCTTTTAAGAATGTTATATTTTTGCGTATTCATGAAGATGATGAGGTTGCTTCTGAAATTTCTCTTAAAAGACTTAAAGGCGATAAGCGATATGACAGAAGAATTGTTAAAGATAGAGATAAGTTTATAAAAAGCGGAAACAATGCTTTTTTGGCTAAGAAAGTGCTAACCACTCATGACTTAACAAAAGAAGAAGTTGCAAAGAAGGTTAGGGGGCTTTTGTCTACAAATCAGCCTTCTTGTGATTTATAAAATAAAATTATCGGTTATAATATTAATATGGAATATAAAGTAAGATATAAAAGCGAAGGCAGAAGAGTAAAAGGCGTTTTGACTTTGGGGCAAGAGCATATTTCTTTTGTGCCAGAAAAAGAAGGCAAAGAATATGTTGACATTCACTATGCTGAAATCAAAAAGGTGAAAAGATATACAGCACTTGACATGGTTCTCTTAATAATCTTTTTTCCGTTGGTTCTTATTGCAATTTTTTCAAAAAGTTCAATTGGAGTTTTTTCGAGAAACAAAGTTGTGGTTGTCACACAAGATAACAAAAAATATGTGTTTTGGACAAGAGGGTTAAACTTTAGATGGAGTGCATTCAGCATTGTTAGGAGTTTAAGAAAGAATATAAGAAAAACGGCATAAGCCGTTTTTTGTTTGCTATTGACAAGTGAAGTCGAAATTTGGTAGAATTTAGACCTAATATAGAGGAGGGTGGAATTATATGAGCAAAAAAGATAACACAAGCAAGTTAGAATATTTAGCGGCACAATCAAAAGCGATTTATTCTCTTATGTTGCACGCAAGAGGAACTCTAGGTGGAATGACAGATGAGACTTTAGACCCATTTAGACAAATGCGTATCAGGCTTGATATTCACATGAAGGGCAGAAAAGGAATCGAAAGCAACAAATTGCAAACTGTTGACAACGAAATGATTGTTGAATGTCTTGATGCACAAATTGAAGCAACTGGTGCAATCATTAAACATATTGGTGAAGACAGAGAAAAATTCATTACACCTTTCAAAACAATGCTTGAATCACTTGCGACAACAATTAGAGGCAAAAAGGGAGCATCATTTACTGATGACACAATTTCACTTGCAAGCTTAGAATCGCAATCTGAAAGACTAGATGATATTATGGTTCACACAAAAGGTGTTCACGGAGATGAAATTGAGCCATTCAGAAAAGCTGCGAGAAAACTGATAAAACACAATATCGAAAGAGAAGCATAATCAGAACATAATGATGACAGAACAAGCAAAGCAATTTAAAGAATATAACAAAAGACTTTTGCATTGGGTGAAAGAAGGTAAGGTTAAACCTTTTCCAATGCAAGTTTTTGATGCACTTAGACCATATCATCGTGGTGGGTTGCCACTTTCAATTGCGTTGTTTATTCCAGAACTTTGCACAGGACATTGCTATGACAACGCAAATAGACTGACTTTGGCATTTGACGACTGTAAACAACTATATGGAGATATTGATGCAATACGCATTATGCACCCAGACCAATCGGCAGACCACTCGTTTGTTGAAGCTTATGGGCACATTTTTGACACAACATTTGGACTTATGTATACAAAGGAAGCATATTGGGATATCGAGCGTCCAGCGATTAGGCTTGAAAGAACAAAAAAAGAATGCCTTGAATTTATTCCACTTCAAGAAGAGATTGCGGGAAACTTTGAAAATGATAAATATATGTTGCCATTGATTCTTCCAAATATTGAAATTATGGTTAACCACCCAACAAACTGGTCAACGAAGTATAATCAAAAAATGCTTCTTGAAGAAATTGAGAAGTTGAAGAAAGCAGTGAACTATGACCAAATGGTGAAAGAAATGGAAGAGGACATTGCAAACGACACAAACAGACATAACTATAGAGATATTGAACCACGCGAACCTGTTGACCCTTCGAATTTGGTTAGAATTAAAGATTTAGATTTTGCAAGCCTTATGATGGATTCGGAAATGATTGAAGACATGAAGAAAAGACTTGAAAAAGAAATCAGAACAGAAGAAGCTGAAATAAGAAAAGCTGCAAAGGCAAAACTTAAAAAAGTTTCAGACAACCCAACAGCAAATGTTTATGAATAAAAAACGCCGACTGGCGTTTTTTTTATTGCAGAATGAAAACGTGGTCTGGGTTTTCTCCCATTATTCCTGTTCGAACATAAATCTTTGCTTTGTCATCAACTCTTGCATGTTCGATACGTCCAAAGCGAAGCATTGTCATAGTCATGCTTGTGAAGGTGCTTGCAACAAAGTTGTAGCCTGGCAGATTGACAATTCTGCCACTATTTATATGTGGACCGGCTTCGCTTAAGAATGCACCAACAACGGAATTAAGTTTTGCAACTGTTTGTTCGAATGTGTCGCCTTTTTCGTAAGGGTAAATCATAAAGGCTGTTGCGCAAATGGTTGGTGTGTATAGTGCCACTTCAATAAGTTCGCAGTCATAGAACCTTTTTGCAAGCGATGCTGCGTGCTCTGCACTTCTGGCATATTGATATCCATATGGTCCATATACCTGATATTCACCTCTGACAACCTTAACCCAGATGTTGTCCATAAACCTTTCGCCATTGTTCTTATGAATCTTGAAGGTTGGGTTTAGCCCGTTTTCACCAACAGTGTATTCTTTTGCAAACTCGGAGAGTTGCATATTTTCTAGTTCTTTTGCTATTTCCAAAACCATTTCGTCTTTTGATTCTGATACCTTTAACTTTTTTTCCATAAGAACCTCCTATTAGGTAATTTTAACACTAAAATTCTCTTTAACAGAACAAACTATGTCAATTTTCATAAACTGTAGTTTGCTAGAATTTTTTTATGCGTCTTAGAATTCTTTGGCATATAGGGGCAAAGAGCCTGCTGGTTTTATTATGCTTTGTTGTGCTTAGCCTTGCAACAGTCGACGATTTCAGTTTGCTTCTTGGTGTGGCTTTTTTGTTTGTTCTTCTATATGCGGGAATGAAACTATTTCATGCAAACATTGTTTTTATTTCCAGTTTGGTTTTGCTATTCTTTTTGTTTGGCTATAGCCTGATGTTTGTTTTGTTTTTGCTTTCAATCGC
>Ga0131853_10005441_pt1 | contig 22946 bp, 23 predicted proteins | sample TergutLab28metaG_FD_92764 | JGI IMG/M metagenome (GOLD analysis project Ga0131853, IMG submission 92764) | Labiotermes labralis P1 segment gut microbial communities from Petit-Saut dam, French Guiana - Lab288 P1 (version 2) (version 2) | ecosystem: Host-associated > Arthropoda: Insects >...
CCGCTGATGCCGCGGAGGCACTTACTTTTCTTGTCTCGCCAAGAAAAAGTAAGCAAAAGAAAGCGACTGGGGGAGGACCAGATCTGCTCCAAGTTCAGTCGCAGACAACTCCCCCAGACCCCCACTGGTAGGTCAAGAACAGGTTTGTGGGGGCGTCAGGCTTGCGGACAGGTGATACAGCTCCTCAGCCAGGGTGTTCGTCAGTAACGGCACAGTTTGCAATAAACACCTCACTGCGGGAATTCCTTACTCTAAATCCGGGCTCGCATAGCGGCTGGGTAAGTTCGATGTCGGCCCAACGGCCTGGATTCAACCTGCCGGCTCAAAACCTGCTCCGTGATTGCCGGGCATATGGTGGCCGCATGAGCAAATGGTTTTGCCCGGTATTGACAGTGCATTACAGATACGAAGCGGCAACCCGGGCAAAAATTCGACCAGCGAGGCCGGATGTTATGCGGGGGGGGGGGTTGAGGGGGGCTTGGGGGAAGCGGCCCGCGCCCCCTAAGTCGCTTTCTGCTTACTCTTTGGCGAGACAAAAAGTAAGCACCTCCGCGGCACGAGAGGCACAATATGCTCAGCCCGCAGGCTGATTCTATATTGGGCCTTGAACTTGACCTAGAACTTCAGCCAGCTCTTGACCCTTAAACAAAAACAGGAGGCCAACATGAAAGACGCACTATCCATATTCCAAACCACCCTCGATGAAATAAAAGCCGCCGGGCTCCACAAAGAAGAGCGGATAATCACCGCACCGCAAAGCAGCCGGATAAGCACTACGGCAGGCGGCGATGTAATCAACATGTGCGCCAATAACTACCTGGGGCTGGCCAACCATCCTCGCCTTGTTGGGGCCGCCACAGACGCCCTTGAACGCTGGGGGTTCGGCATGGCCTCGGTGCGCTTCATCTGCGGTACGCAGGAGATTCACAAGGAGCTCGAAGCCGCACTTAGCCGTTTTTTGGGGATGGAGGACACTATCCTGTACGCCTCCTGCTTTGACGCCAACGGCGGATTGTTTGAGACACTGCTGGGCAAAGAAGACGCCATCTTCTCCGACCAGCTCAACCACGCGAGCATCATCGACGGGGTGCGGCTCTGTAAGGCCGCCCGCTACAGCTACCTCAACAACGACATGGCCGACCTCGAAGCCAAGTTAAAGGAGGCCGCCGGTGCCCGGATAAAGCTAATTGTCACCGACGGCGTCTTCTCGATGGACGGCTATATTGCAAACCTGCCGGGCATTTGCGACCTGGCCGAGAAGTATAGCGCCTTGGTTATGGTAGATGACAGCCACGCAGTAGGATTCATGGGCGAGAGCGGGGGAGGCACCCCGCAATACCACGGCGTAAGTGACCGCGTGCACATCCTGACCGGCACCTTCGGCAAGGCACTGGGCGGGGCCCTTGGCGGCTACACCAGCGCCCGCAAAGAAATTGTGCAGTTGCTCCGGCAGCGCAGCCGACCCTATCTGTTCTCGAACAGCGTGGCACCATCCATCGTGGCCGCCACCATAGAGGCTCTCAAAATGCTCGAAGAGAGCAACCAGCTGCGAGAGCGGCTGCGCGAAAACACTGCCTACTACCGCCAGGGGCTCGCCCACCTTGGCTTTGACCTGCTGCCCGGCGAGCACCCCATAGTCCCGGTGATGTTCTACGACGCTAAGGTAGCCGCCGAGTTTGCCCGGCGAATGCTGGATAAGGGTGTCTACGTAATCGCATTCAGCTTCCCGGTGGTGCCCAAAGACAAAGCGCGGATCCGTACCCAGGTCAGCGCCGCCCACAGCCGGGAAGACCTCGACCATGTGCTAGAGGCCTTCGCCGCCACCAAGCGAGAGATGGGAATTTAGCCGGCGCAGGGTTGACGCTGGGCAATCTACAGTATACAATTAAAAAGTGGGAAGGTGGCGTTCTCACGCCTTCTTCCCCAATTTTTTGCTTTAGTACAATTATAGATAGCGCAACAGGAGGGCGGCAGCATGTTTACCTGCGACAAAAACAGGGTGGAAGAGACGATAAAAGCGTTTTCACAATTTGGGGCCACCGAAGGCGGCGGCGTTACAAGGTTTGCACTCTCAAAGGAGTGCATAGCCGCCCGAGACTACTTCGTAAAACGAATGAAAGCCGCCGGCTGCGTAATAGAAACAGATGACTTTGCAAACGTCTACGCCACCTTGCCCGGCAGCCAACCTGGCCTACCGCGCATTGTTACAGGCTCCCACTGCGACTCAGTCAAAAACGGCGGCAACTACGACGGCATTCTGGGCGTCATCGGTGCAATGGAAGTCATAGAGGCCATTGTCGACCAAAATATTCCTCACCGCCACCCAATAACCGCCATGATCTGGACAAACGAAGAGGGCGCTGTCTACATCCCCGCCCTCATGGGCTCGGGGGTTGTCTGCGGCAAGTTTGACAAAAACACCGTGCTTGCCTCTGTGGGCGCAAACGGTCAAACTTTTGCAGAGGCCCTAGACACCAGCGGCTATAAAGGCGAAGAGAAAAACCGCCTCACCTCCGGCTCCTACAAGGCAAACTTTGAGCTACATATCGAACAGGGGCCGATTCTCGAGGCCAAAAGCAAAGACATCGGCGTTGTTACCTGCGTGCTTGGGATGGTAAACTACCGGATAAAGCTCTTCGGCCAAAGCAACCACGCCGGAGCCACCCCGATGAAATTCCGCCAGGACGCCCTATACGCGGCAGCGCAGGCTATTGTCTATCTCCACGAGCAGCTCGACAGGCTCGACCCTGCCCTGGTTTACACCACCGGCGAGATTACCTGTCGCCCCTGCATACACTCGGTTATACCCAATTATGTAGACTTCTCATTTGATGCTCGCCATGAAAACCCCAAGGTTACCGCCCAGGTGCTCGAGATTATCCAGGATATGCCGAAAAAATTTGCCAAGTGCCGAGTGGAAGTTCAAGAAAACTTCTCCCGCGAGACTGTCTACTTTGACAAAAATTTAGTCGCAACTGTCCAAAAATGCGCGGACACGTTTGGCTATTCCAACATGCAGATAAACTCAGGGCCCGGGCACGACGCCCAGTATACCGCCGGGGTACTGCCTACAACTATGATTTTCATTCCCAGTAAAGGCGGCCACAGCCACCGTGAGGAGGAGTTCACCTCCCTGGATCAGTGCTGGCAGGGGATAAACGTATTGCTGGGCGCGATATTGGAGACTGACAAGAAATAGTGTGCAGTTTTACATAACACATAACTGGAGGCAACATAACATGAAGAAACTCTGCCTGATAATAGCAATTGCGCTGGTGATGGGCGCCTGTACCACACCGACACCGACCGCTCCCCCGCCTATGGCGGAAGCCGAAGAATACGTTGAGTACACCGAAAAGGCGGACGAGGGCATGCCGGAGCCCGAACCTAAACCAGAGTTTGAGCCGGAACCGGAGCCCGAACCAGAACCTGAATCTGAACCGGAACCCGAGCCAGAACCTGAGCCCAAGCCTGAGCCTCAACCGCAGTCGCAGCCACCCTCAGCACCTCAGCCCACACCCGAACCAGCCTCCGCGCCACCTGTCGCGCGTGAAGAGCCGGTGTCACTGGGCTCGGCAGATGGGCAAGCAGCCGGGCCTGACATAATGATTTTACCCAACGGCCTTGTCATTGACCTCACTCAAGTGCCGCCTCCGGCAATCGCCGCAAACAGAGCGGTCGAAATAGCCATAAGTCATCTGGGCGGCGGCAGGTTGGGAGGGCGCGACCCCATCGAACCCGGTCGCATGTTCCGTGACGATGGGCGCGAAGTTTGGACAGTGGGGGTTATTCGTGGCAACGACCTATTCACGATATATGTAGCTACCGATAACGGCGAGATTGTCTATGCCAATCATCGAAACCCACCGAGCTTTATCGACCCGACGCCGGTTGCCCCGGTAAGGGATAGATCGGAGCCGCGGCTTCCGGATAATCCGCACCATCCAAATCTCGTGCTCCCTGCCCCGCCGTGTGTATGGGGTTTTGGAACATATTATTCCATGCCACCCGCGCCACCTCCGAATGCTGTTGCGGTTGATGATTGACAAACCTGCCACGCTGTGCTAAACTGTACCGTAATGCTCGGCCAAAATTCCAGCTTGGGGGCGACCAGTTATGCAGGCTCATACTGCGGCTCGTTCTTTTGCAAACTATTACTTTTTTAGCTTTAGCAAAAAGTAATAGTAATTTGTGCCGCGTTGTCTGCGGGCCACAGGCCCCGCAAAACAAAGAAAAAGGCGCCACACAGATTACTTAGAATCTGGGTGGCTTTTTTGTATTTTTAATCACGTAAAAGGGTGTGGCGAAATGGTAGTGGTATTGCGCGGAGGCGTTCCCCAGGAGAAAATCGAGCCGCTAATAAGCTGGCTTAAAGGCAAAGGCCTGGGCGTGCGTGAGTTCCACGGGCAAGAGCAGTGCGTGCTAGGGTTGATTGGCAACACCGCCGGGGTCGACATCGAGATGCTGCGCAGCCTCGATATCGTCGAATCGGTCGGTGCGGTCAGCGACCCCTTTAAGGCGGCCAACCGCAAAATTCACCCGGAGGACACCGTGGTCTCCACTCAGGGAACCGGGGGTGGTAGCCTGGGCGGCGGGCACTTCGCGCTGATAGCCGGGCCATGCTCGGTCGAGAACGAGGCGCAGATAACCCTGGTGGCCCAAAAGGTCAAAGAGGCGGGAGCAACCTTCCTGCGCGGGGGGGCCTTTAAGCCACGCACCAGCCCTTACGACTTCCAAGGCCTGGGCGAGGAAGGCCTGCGCCTGCTGCTCGAGGCCAAAAAAGCCACCGGCCTGCCCATCGTCACCGAGCTTATGGAGCTGCGCAGCCTCCCCCTCTTCGAGGAGATTGACGTTATCCAGGTCGGCGCGCGCAACACCCAGAACTACGACATGCTCAAAGAGCTGGGCCGGGTGCCCAATACCATACTGCTCAAACGCGGCCTTGCCGGCACCCTCAAAGAACTGCTGATGAGTGCGGAATATATCATGGCCAGCGGGAACGAGAACGTCATCCTATGCGAGCGGGGGATCCGCACCTACGAATCCGACTACAGCCGCAACACCCTTGACCTTTCGGCCGTGCCTATTCTTAAGCGGCTGACCCACCTGCCGGTGGTGGTCGACCCCAGCCACGGTACAGGCAAGGCCTATATGGTCGAGCCTATGTCCCTGGCGGCGGTGGCCGCCGGCGCAGACGGCATAATGATAGAAGTGCACAACAACCCCGCCGAGGCACTCTGTGACGGGCCACAGTCCCTCACCCCTGAACAGTTTGCAGATACAGCCCGCAAAGTCTTCAAAGTACGGGAGGCGCTGGCGTGAGGCAGGTGGGAATAGTTGCCCTGGGACTAATCGGCGGTTCTCTGGCCAAAGCCTACAAACGGGTGGACAGCATCCGTGTTTTAGGCAGCGACGCGGACAAGTCTATCCTCGACTTTGCCATGATGGCCGGCGCTATCGACGGCGAGCTGACCGATGCCGAGCTGCAAGGCTGCGACTGTATCCTACTGGCCACCTACCCCCAAGGTGTGATAGACTGGCTGGAAGCAAAGGCATCGCTGCTGGACACCGACACCGTGGTGATGGACTGTTCGGGCACCAAGCTGCGTATCTGTGAACAGGCGTTCGCAATTGCCAAAAAGCACGGTTTTACCTTTGTGGGCGGCCACCCGATGGCGGGCACCCACCAATCCGGGTTTAAGTACAGCCGTGAAGACCTCTTCGACGGCCAGCCCATGGTAATCGTACCGCCCACATTTGAAGACATCCACCTGCTAGACAAAATCGAAAAGCTGCTGGGTCCTGTGGGCTTTGGGCGGTTTTCCTTTACCACCGCGCAGGAACACGACCAAATAATCGCGTTCTCATCGCAGATGGCCCATGTGGTCTCAAACGCCTTTGTAAAGAGTCCGACTGCACTGAGGCACCGTGGGTACTCGGCGGGCAGTTACCAAGACCTCACCCGGGTGGCCTGGCTCAACCCCGACATGTGGTCCGAGCTCTTCCTGGAAAACCGGGAGGCACTGCTCTGGGAGATCGACTTCTTTATAAGCTCAATGCAAAGCTACCGCGAGGCCATCGAACAGGGTGACGCCCCCAGGCTGCGCGCCCTACTGGACGAAGGACGACTGCGCAAACGGGAGGTGGACGGCAGGTGAAAACCATAAAGGTCACGACCGGGCGGCCCTACGACGTGCGAATAGCCCCCGGTCTGTTGCTCCAAGTTGGCCCCATGGCGCGAGAGATTGCGCCCAGCACCCAAAAAGCCGCTATAATAACAGACCGCAACGTGGAGCCACTCTATCTTGAGCCTGTCTTTAGCTCCCTTGAGGGGGCGGGCTTTGAGACAATTAACTACTCCATCCCGCCGGGGGAGGCTTCCAAACGCGGAGAGAGCTACCTGGCCTTGCTGGGTTGGCTGGCGGAGCAAAAGTTAACCCGCACCGACCTTATCATCGCGCTGGGCGGGGGGGTTGTCGGTGACCTCGCCGGGTTCGCGGCAGCAACTTACTTGCGCGGGGTGCGGTATATACAACTGCCAACCTCGCTGCTGGCCATGGTGGATTCATCGGTCGGCGGCAAAACAGCCATCGACCTGCCTGCAGGCAAAAACCTGGCCGGGGCGTTCTACCAGCCGGCGCTGGTTCTATGCGATACGAACGCGCTGAGCACATTGCCCGAGGAAGTCTTCCGGGATGGCACGGCCGAAGTGATAAAGTATGGTATGCTTTGCTCGCCCACGCTGCTCGAAGAGCTCAGAGGGGATGGGCTGCGCACCCAGTCGGAAGGTATAATCACACAATGCATCAGCATTAAACGCGATATCGTCTGCGAAGATGAATTCGATACCGGGCTGCGAATGCTGCTGAACTTCGGACACACCATCGGTCACGGGGTCGAGAAGCTGAGCGGTTACGCCATCTCTCACGGGCTGGCGGTTGCGATTGGCATGGCCATAGACACCCGCTCCGCCGTAAAAAACAAGCTCTGCCCACCCGACTGCCTCACCGCCCTGGAGGAGCTGCTGGCCCTCTACGGCCTGCCCGACAAAACCGAGTTTTTGCCCACGCAGCTTTACGGGGCCGCGCTCAGCGATAAAAAGCGAGCGGGTAACGAGATAACATTTGTGACCCCGCGAAAGCTGGGCCACTGCGAGCTAATCTCCATGCCAATGTCTGAGATGCTCGACTGGATAGAAGCGGGGGTGAGCTTGTGAGAGTGAGCGTAGCGCCCGGAGCCATCAAAGGCGAAGTATGGGCGATTCCCTCCAAAAGTCATTTGCACCGGCTGCTTATCTGCGCGGCGCTGGCCGACCGGCCGACACTTCTGCGCAGCGGACCGACCGCCGCCGAAGACATTACCGCGACCATCGACTGCCTGAGCGCTCTCGGGGCTAAAATCGAGCGGGTGCCGCATGGCTTTGCGGTGACGCCAACCGACCGCGCACGGTTGCCCGCACAGGCCACCCTTCCCTGCGGGGAGAGTGGCTCCACACTGCGGTTTATGCTGCCGGTGGTGCCCGCCCTGGGTGTGACCGGGCGGTTCGAACTGCACGGGCGGCTGCCACAGCGGCCGCTGGCCCCATTGGACGCTCAGCTTATCGATGGCGGGGTCCGGCTTAGTTGGGAGACCCCAAACGTTCTGCGATGCGAAGGGCAGCTGAGGCCGGCACACTACACCTTACCCGGCGATATTTCATCGCAGTATATCACCGGGTTGCTGCTGGCCCTGCCTCTGCTCAATGGCGAGAGCAGCCTAACCGTCACCGGGCAGATTGAATCTGAGGACTACATCACCATGACGCTTCAGGCAATGGCCGGTTTCGGGCTGACTCCGCCTCTGGTGGACGGACGCTATCAAATTGGCGGAACCGACTTCAAAAGCCCAGGGGAAATGGCAGCCGAAGGCGACTGGTCAAACGCGGCCTTCTGGCTCTGCGCTGGGGCCATGCCCGGCGGCGATATTACCTGCCGGGGACTGAGCGCCGCCAGCAGCCAAGGTGACAGGGCGATTCTGCCCATACTGGAGGCAATGGGCGCCCGCGCAAACTGGGAGGGCAACACCCTCCGGGTACGCGAGGGCAGACGCCGAGCTGTCGAAATAGACGGCCGCGCCACCCCCGATCTTATTCCGGTACTTTGCGCAGTGGCAGCTCTGGCCGATGGCGAGACCGTGGTCAAAAACGCGGCCCGGCTCCGCCTGAAGGAATCCGACCGTCTAACCGCAACCGCCCAGACCCTAAACGCCCTGGGCGCGAAAATTACCGAGGAAGAGAGCAGCCTGCGCATTCAGGGCGTGGAGCGTCTAAAGGGCGGTGCCGCCGACAGCTGGGGTGACCACCGGATAGCCATGATGGCAGCAGTTGCCTCCGCAGGCTGCGAGGGACCGGTTGCCATAACCGGCGGGCAGGCTGTGCGCAAATCGTACCCTGGATTTTGGGACGAGCTGTCAGCCCTTGGAAAGCAGGTGAGCATCGATGAGTAGCTTCTGGCGGTCACGGCTCGACATTGCGATCTTCGGCCAGTCCCACGCACCTGGCATCGGCATGACCCTGGACGGCATCCCGGCAGGGGAGACCATAGACATGGAGCGGCTGCAAGCCTTTCTTAAGCGGCGGGCCCCCGGGAGATTTCCCTGGTCGACGCCACGCAAAGAGGAGGACATCCCCGAGTTTATCTGCGGCCTCGTAAATGACAAAACCTGCGGCGCACCGATAACCGCGATTATCCGCAATACCAACACCCGCAGTGTGGACTACGCCCAGCATGCCGACATTCCGCGGCCCGGGCACGCGGACTACACCGCGCATGTTAAATACGATGGCCACCAGGATGTTGCCGGCGGCGGCCATTTTTCCGGGCGGCTTACTGCAGCACTCTGCGTTGCCGGGGGCATCTGCCTGCAAATTCTCGAGCGGCGCGGGGTTACGATTGGGGCGCATATTGAGACCATTGCCGGGTGTGCCGACCGTCCTTTCGACCCGGTGAGCGTAGACGCACCTACGCTGAAATCCCTGTGGGAGAAAGACTTACCCACAGTCGAGGACCTGGCGGCTGGGAAGATGATCGAGGAAATCGGGCGGGTGAGGGCGTTGGGAGATTCCCTAGGCGGCAGCATAGAATGTGCGGTTGTCGGCCTGCCGGCAGGCCTGGGCAACCCCATCTTTGGCGGAATGGAAAACCGGATATCCAGCCTTGCATTCGGTGTCCCAGCAGTCAAAGGGATAGAGTTCGGTACCGGGTTTGGCGCGGCCTCCCTTTGGGGGAGCGAGCACAACGACCCATTCTACATGGATGGTAACGCCGTAAAAACCCGCACCAACAACCACGGCGGTATACTGGGCGGCATAACCACCGGAATGCCCCTGATCTTCCGGGTGGCCATAAAACCGACACCATCAATAGCAATCGAGCAGCAGAGCGTCAGCCTCTCAAAAGGCGAGCCCGACACCCTGGCGGTAAAAGGCCGCCACGACCCCTGCATTGTCCCACGAGCCGTCCCCTGTATAGAGGCGGTGGCCGCCATAGCGATTCTGGATGCGATGCTTGACAATTAAATATGTGTAGGGATGACCGCCTCGGTCGTCCGCGAGTCTGATTTTGCGCTTCGTTATAAGCCGGACAATCGAGGGCGATCGTCCCTACAATAGGGTTGCGCAAGAGATTTATATGTTAATTGAAATAAGGAGTTGAGCCCATGAGCCTAGAAAACCTGCGAGGCCAGATAGACGCTGTAGACACCGAGCTGCTCAGCCTGTTTGAGCGGCGGATGGAGCTCTCTCGGCAGATTGCCGAAGTCAAAAGCACCCAGGGCCTGCCGATATCCGACCCGGTGCGCGAGTCCGAAAAGATGCTCGCGGTTAGCGGCAGGGTACAACCGGCGCTTACCTACCACGCCCACACCCTTTACGACACCCTGTTTGAGCTGAGCAAAAGCTACCAGCGCGCGGCGTCACCACTGCCGCCACTCATGCTGGGGGAGATCCGGGGCGCGGTGCGGGACTGCTTCCCAACAAGCGCGACTGTGGCCTGCCCGGGTGTTGAAGGCTCGTTCTCTCAGCTGGCCTGCGAGCGGCTGTTCGCCTACCCAAACCTTGTGCACTTCAAGTCATCCACCTTCGACAAGGTTTTCGCAGCCATCGAGAACGGTCTTTGCGACTACGGCGTGCTGCCGCTGGAGAACAGCACAACCGGTCTGGTCGGCAAAATCTATGACCTGATGAAGAACAACTACTCTAACTTTAGAATCGTCAAGAGTGTCCGCCTGGGGGTCGAGCACAACCTGTTGGCTCCGCCCGGCGTAAAGCTCGAGGACGTGCGGGAGATATTTTCTCACGAGCAGGCCCTGCGCCAGTGCGCCGGATTTATCGACAGCCTTGGCACCCCGGGCGTCGAGATAAAAATAACCCCCTGCGAGAACACCGCAATCGCCGCCGAAAGCGTAGCCGGCAGCGACCGCAAAGATATAGCAGCCATAGGCTCTCATCGGTGCATCGAGCTTTACGGCCTTAACTGCCTTGCCAAAAACATTCAGGACGAGGCGGCCAACTACACACGGTTCATCTGCATTTCCAAGCAGCTGGAGATCTACCCCGGGGCCAACCGGTCCAGCATAATCATGGTAACCCCCAACACGCCCGGCTCGCTCTCAAAGGCACTGCGCCGGTTTTACGCACTGGGGCTCAACCTCATCAAGCTGGAGAGCCGCCCGCTGTTTGAGAACAACTCGGCCAAGGTCATGTTTTACCTTGATTTTGAGTGCTCGCCCCACTCAGAAGCCTTCGCCCGCCTGCTCGACGAGATGAAGGTCTTCTGCGAGGAGTTCCAGTACCTTGGCAGTTACACGGAGGTAGTGTAGGGTGCCGGTCTACGGCTTGCTCGGCCGAAAGCTTGGTCACAGCTACTCCCCGGTTATCCATAAGTTTTTGGGCGGGTACGACTACCGCCTGTTTGAGGTAGAACCTGAAGACCTTGCCAACTTTTTGCAGAGCGGGCAGTTTGCCGGGTTAAACGTTACAATCCCCTACAAGCAGGCGGTAATTCCATTTTGCGCCGAGCTCTCTCCGGCAGCTAAAAGCATTGGCAGTGTGAACACTATCCTATACCGCCCGGACGGCTCGCTCTACGGCGACAATACCGACCCCGTGGGCTTTGCCACAATGCTCGAACGCGGCAGAGTAGAGGTGCGCGATAAAAAAGTGCTAGTCCTTGGCAGCGGGGGTAGTAGTCTGAGTGTCAAGCATGTCCTGGGCCAGCGCGGTGCCGGCGAGGTCGTAACCGTCTCCCGCGCGGGTCCGGACAACTACACAAACCTTGAGCGCCACAGCGACTGCCGGGTAATCATCAACACCACCCCGGTGGGCATGTCCCCGAATACCGGCGGCAGCCCTATCGGTCTTGAAGGTTTCCCTAACCTGGAATGGGTGCTCGACCTCATCTATAACCCGGCTCGTACCCGCCTTATGCTAGAGGCAAAGGCCCGTGGCATCCCCTGCATTGGGGGATTAACCATGCTTATCGGCCAGGCTCGGTCAGCCTGCGAACTCTTCATAGGTGGTCAGGTGGAGCCCGGAAGGGAAGAGGCAACCCTGCACATGGTGCGCTCTCAGACCGAAAACATTGTCTTTGTGGGAATGCCGGGCTGCGGCAAGACCTCTATCGGAGAGCTGCTTGCCCAAAAAATGGACCGCCCCTTCGTCGACTCGGATGCCGAGCTGATAAAAGAGGCCGGCATAAGTATCCCCGAAATCTTTGCCCGGGAGGGCGAAAACGGCTTTAGAGCACGGGAAAGCGCCGTTCTTGAGCGGCTGGGGGGGCAGTCCGGACTGGTGATCGCCACCGGCGGAGGCTGCGTCACCCGGGATGAAAACTACTTCCACCTGCGCAGTAACGGCAGGATCGTCTTCCTGGAGCGCAACATATCCCAACTGCCCAGGGATGGCCGCCCCCTATCTGCCGGCGACTTGGATGTGATGTACGAGCGCAGACTGCCGCTCTACCATCGCTTTGCCGATCTACGAGTCGAGAACAACGCCACACCCGAGCAGGTGGCCGCCAGAATATTGCAGCTATTGGAGGTAAAAGAATGACGCCACGGGTTGCCACCGTACAGGACATATCGGGGATAGGCAGGTGCTCGTTGACCGCCGCAATCCCTATATTTTCGGCCATGGGCATCCAGGCCTGCCCGCTGCCAACGGCGGTGCTTAGCAACCAGACCGCCTTCGACAGCTACGCGGCCACCTCACTGACCGGCCAGCTTGAGGCCTCAATAGCCGAGTGGAAAAAGCAGGGGCTTACCTTTGACGGCGTAAGCACCGGCTTTTTGATGGACACCGAACAGGCCGCGCTGGTAAGCGAGTTCTTTGACTATGCCAAAGACAGGGGAGCACTGATTGTTGTTGACCCGGTTTTGGGGGACAGCGGCAGCTTCTACCCAATATTTGGCCGAGATATGCTGGCGGCCTTCGCAGGCCTTGCGAGCAAAGCCGACGTCATCACTCCCAACCTAACTGAAGCCTGTCTGCTGGCCGGGGTTGAATACCCGGGCGAGAGGACACACAGCGACGAATTCGTCTGGGATGTTGCCCGCGCCCTTGCCAGCATGGGCCCGCACACAGTGGTGATAACCGGAGCACACACAAATACCGATACCATCTGCAATATGGCCTACATTTCCGGGGAAAACAAAAAGATAACCGTCTGTAACCGGCGGATTGGCGGCAGCTTTTCGGGTACGGGTGATATCCTCACCTCGATAATCTGCGCCTGCCTTCTGCGCGGGGAGGATATCGAAAGAGCGCTTGATTTGGCTGGGCGGCTGTTCGAGCGGGCGATATCGCTTTCTATCGAAAGCGGCACCGACCCCCGGGAGGGCGTAGCTTTCGAGCCGTTTTTACATCTGTTATCGAGTGTGGGTAACGCGCTCTAATATAATAGCAAAAAGGAGAAGACGCAACATGCAGGGAACTTACCAGCACAGCCAGCTCAGATACTTGACTATAGCGGCCCTATTCGCGGCTATGGTAACCGTCTCAATACTTATCTTCCGCATACCTGTAGGTAACGGAATAGTTCACTTCGGTGACGCAATGATCTACCTTGCCGCTTGCTTTTTGCCCAAAAAGTACGCTCTGGTGGCGGTATCTATAGGCGGGGTAACGGCCAACTTGTTCGCGGGGCTTACCATGTGGGCACCGGCTACAGCCGTGATAAAGCCGCTTATTGCTGTTTGGTTTGTCAATAAAGGGCCTATCCTCACTAAATGGCATGTCTGTGCACTGGTCATAGGCGGGATAGTAAACACCGGGCTATACTACGTTTACGAGGCGCTATTCATTGCCGGCAACTGGTACACACCGTTCTTCACCGCTATGTGGGGCGGGGCCGCACAGTCGGGAGGCAGCGCCGTTATATTCGTAATGCTGGCCGTTATTTTTGACAGGATGAGTCTAAAAAATCGCCTTGGAATGGGAAGCTGATAGCATATGCATAATGCAATTTACGAGTACGGCCCCGGTATCTATTTCAACATGACCAACAAATGCCCATGCGAGTGCGCATTTTGTGTGCGGGCAGGTACCGAGGGGCTCGGCAGCGCGGACAGCCTCTGGCTGGATGATGAGCCCAACCCGGGGCAAGTCATAGCCCAGCTGGAGGGCATGGACCTGAGTGGCTACACCGAGGCCGTCTTCTGTGGCTTTGGCGAGCCCTTCTGCGCCCTTGAGTCCATGCTTGAAGTTGCCGCCCACCTCAAAAGCCGGGGTGACTGCCCGGCAGTGCGGGTCAACACCAATGGGCTGGGCGATCTTATCAGTGGGCAGCATACACCGCCCCTGCTGAAGGGGCTGATCGATGTAATTTCAATCAGTCTGAACGCGCCGACCAAAGAGCGATACACCCAACTCTGCCGCCCAGCCTTCGGAGAGAGCTCGTTCGAGGCCATGTTAAAGTTTGCCCGGGAGTGCAAAGAGTTCGTGCCAATTGTGGCGTTCTCAGTGGTTGACGTACTCGCACGCGAAGAAATAGCCGCCTGCGAAAAAATAGCAGACAGCTTAGGTATTCCCTTGCGGGTGCGGGAGTTTGGCGGCTAGCTTCTAACCGGCCGCCCGTCCATATCGAGCAGGGGAGACAAACCCCCTGCGTAGCCGGACGCCACGAACATGTACTGCACACCGGTGCGCTTATCCCGCAGGATACGCACTTCGCTCCAGCTGCCCACACTTTCCTTGTATAGCAAGCAGCTCGAACCGCTTGTCCTTTTTTTCTTTTTTGTCCTTGCCGAATATGCTCATGGTGCGCTCCTCCATTTAATACTTGCTTCACTTCAAAGAAGAACACTTTTGAAGCTACGGCAAAAACAGCCTCAGTCAGCGCTACGCGCTGGAAAGCCCATGTATATGCCATTAGCGGCCTTGCCGCAACATACTCTGCGAGTGTGCAAACTTGAAAAACAAAATACATTTTTTAAGTTTAATGGCTATATTGCGGCTACCGCTCAGCGGCAGGCTTCTGTCATTTCTGGTCGTTATAGAGCGTGAACAGCCCACTTAGCAGCAAGTTGGGCGCATGGGTGTGTTCAAAGCCGACATGGGGCAGTATTACCGGTGCGTGCCCGCCGGTAACATAAACCGGTGTGCTGCTCCCCAGAATGCTCTTGATCCGCGCGACATACCCTTCGGCCGCGAAAGCCTCGCCCAGCACCGCGCCGGAGACCATGCCCTCACGGGTGCGGGTGCCTATTAGCGGAACATCACCCGAGAGCTCCTCTATCAGCGGAAGCTGCGCGGTTCGCCCGGCCAGCGCCTCCAGGGAAATGTGCAGCCCGGCAAGTATCGCACCACCCAAAAACCGCCCATCTTTATCGATAACATTCACCGTGGTAGCCGTGCCAAAGTCAATGAGAATAAGCGGCGGCGGGTGCAGCCCCAGCGCACCCACACAGCATACAACCCGGTCTTCACCGGGGGTATCTTTATAGGCGCTCAGGTCAAGACCAGATAAATTTTGGGGGTCGACTCTCTTTGGGGGGCGGCCCAATTTTGCTTCCAGGGCCCCGGCAACAACAGAGGTCTGCTCGGGCACCACTGAGGCAATTATGCTCCCTTCAATCTGTTGCCATATACCTCCGCCGAATTGTCCCTCAACAAGGCGCAGAAAGCCCTCCGGGCCGGGTATCTCGTCCCAGAAGGCTACGGCATCGCGGGTGGGTTGCCCTTCTCCGACCGCCACCCGCACGTTTGTGTTGCCGATATTCACCGCAAGTATCAAGCGTTCTTCACCGCTTCCACAATTGTCTCTACCAGCGCAAGGGCCCCTTTGCCCACATAACCGCAGGCCAGCCGGGATTCGCGGGGCTCGATTACTACCCACCCACGGCTCTTCAAGGTCTCAATATTTTGCTGTGTGGCCGGGTTCTCGTACATCAGGGTATTCATTGCCGGGGCAATAAGCTTGGGTACACTCGGTGGAGTGGCCAGCACCATCGAGCTGAGCATGTCGTCCGCCAGCCCCCAGGCAATCTTCGCGATAATGTTGGCGCTTGCCGGAGCAATCAGCAGGATATCCGCGTGCTTTTGCGGCAGGTCAACATGGATTATCTGGCTGGGGTCATCCTCCTGCAAAACGTCGGAGAAGACCCGATTCTTGGTCAACGCCTGAAAAGTCAGCGGGGAAACAAGCGCTGCGCCCGCCTTTGTCATAACAACACTGACGTCGTAGTCGCCTTTTACAAGGGCGCTTACGACATCAGCACCTTTGTACGCAGCTATGCTGCCGGTTACCCCCAAGATTACCCTTTTCATGTTTGTACTCCTATTTCCTCGCATACCTGCTCAAAAATCATCCGCGCTATCTCGGCCTTTGTTTGTGCCCGTCCCACCACTCCGGAATTACCCAGCAGCAGTGCCTCGTGCTCCTCTGGGCCAATGCCGCTCAGGTCATTACATAGCACAAAGCCGCAGCCGTTTTGCCGGATAAGGCCCTGCCCAGCCGTTACAAGCTCGTCCTCACCCACTCCGGAGAGCAGCTTAAAACCCACCAGTAGAGTGTCGGGCTGTAGCGCCTTTATCATCCCGATGGCTTTGGGGGTCTGCTCCAGGGCCAGCAGCAGCTGGCCGGAGCGTGAGGTTATCTTTTTTTGGGGCGCCAATGCGGCGCTTGCAAGGGCCTCGCTCACCGCTTCAGGAGAGAGCCTGCCCCCGCTGATTCGCTGCTGGAGCGCGCTTGCCAGCCCCTCGATAGTCAGAACGCCGGTGGGGGTGAAGTCGCTGACCGCCATTGAGTGCACCACGCAATCGAATCGCTGCTCACGCAGCAGACACTCAAGTGTCTGAGCCAGCTGTCCCGCACTGCGTATAGTGACTGTCCGCTCAGGCGGAAGCTGTGGCCGGACCGCGCTCTCGGCACATAGATAAGTAATCCGCGCACCGCCTGCGGCAAACTCGTCGGCCACAAGGCTGCCCAGCCGCCCGGTCGAGTGGTTGGTAATCGAGCGCACGGTATCTATGTCTTCTATGGTTCCGCCCGCTGTTACGAGCACAGAAAGGCCGTTAGATTGCATATTTTTGCCTCCGGGTGGTTTATCTTGATTCGTTGGGACTGCACACCCGGGCATCCCGGCTATTAAATGCAACGTTGTGGAATGGGGCGGGTCGCCCAGTGTGCGACCCCTACTTCCCCAAGAACTCCTCAAGAACGTCCTCCAGGCAGGGCTTGCCTATCTCTTGCAGGTCGTAGGCCACCCGTGTGCTGGGCTTGTTCATTTTGACAATTCTGCCAAGGTCGATCGGCGTCGCCACCACGATGCTGTCGCAGGGTGTAGCCGCAATAGTGGCTTCCAGGTCTTTAATCTGCTGGTCGCCGTAGCCCATGGCCGGCAGCACCACGCCGATGTTCGGGTAGGTCTTGTAGGTCTCGGCCAGCTTGCCGACAGCGTACTGCCGCGGGTCGACAATCTCTGCCGCACCGAAGCGGTGAGCGGCTACCACACCTGCGCCGATCTTCATCTCGCCGTGTGTGAGAGTAGGGCCGTCCTCAACTATCAGCACCTTCTTGCCCTTGATAAGGGCGGGGTCGGTCACACTTATTGTGGATGCGGCCTCAACCACTGTGGCCGCCGGGTTAACCTTGGCAATATTCTGCCGCACTTCTTGGATACCGGCGAAGTCGGCGCTGTCGATTTTGTTTATCACAACCACGTCAGCGATGCGAAGGGTGACCTCGCCTGGGTAGTAGCTCAGCTCGTGGCCAGGACGGTGCGGGTCTGCCACAGTGACCATAAGGTCGGGCTTGTAGAATGGGAAGTCATTGTTGCCGCCGTCCCAGAGAATTACATCGCAACCGTTGGGGTCGTTCTCAGCCTGCTTTAGAATTTCTGCGTAGTCAACGCCAGCGTAGATGACGTTTCCGCTGGCTACATGGGGCTCGTACTCCTCCATCTCTTCGATGGTGCAGTTGTGTTTCTTTAGGTCGTCCAGGCTCGCGAACCGCTGGACTTTTTGGGCCACCAGGTCACCATAAGGCATTGGATGGCGGATTGCGATAACCTTGAGCCCCTTGGCGTTTAGAATCTCGATGATTTTGCGGGTGGTCTGGCTTTTGCCGCAGCCTGTCCTGACTGCGCACACAGCTATAACCTTCTTGTTGCTCTTAATCATAGTTTGATTAGGGCCGAGCAATGTAAATGCTGCGCCGGCAGCGTTTACTCGCGCACCAAGACCCATAACGTAACTGTAGTTGACATCGCTGTAAGAGAAGACGCACTCGTCCGCGCCGTACTTTGCTATGATCGTCTCGAGCTCCGTTTCATCGTGGATGGGTATGCCCTGCGGGTAAGCCGCACCGGCCAGTTCCGCCGGGTATTTGCGGCCCGCTATATCCGGTATCTGCGCGGCCGTGAAGGCCACGACTTCGCACTCAGCATTGTTTTTGTAGTAGGTGTTAAAGTTGTGGAAGTCTCTTCCAGCCGCACCTATGATGATAACTTTTTTCATTGCGATACCCTCTCTCATCTTCTGTGTTTGCCATATCGTAAATACATCAACGAGTATTATTATACATCAGCACTGCAAAAAAATCAACTGTATATTAAGGTAATCACTGTAAAAACGCCTTGCATCTATACATATGTTTTTGTATATTTATACATATCGCCCGCAAGCTGTAGATTTCCCACGTGCTTCTGTTAACATATTATCACATAGCGCGGGTAATGTCGATTCTTTTGTTGCGCGAGAGCTGCTCTGTGGGCAAGGACAAGATGTGCAAACTCCACAGGCGGTCGGGCATGGAAATCCGACCCTGCGAATTTCGTAAATCCACGGTTGTATGGGCGTGGTTCCATCCCCGCCCGCCAGACAAAACCTCAACAGCACGAGCAAAGCGTCCCGGCGGATACGCCGGGACGCTTCTGTTATAAGGTTAAACCGCGCTTTTACTTGCGCGCCCTTTATGCTCCCGGGATATGAGGTAGATCACAAACCCGAGCACGCTGGTAGCAAGTGTGAGTATCGGCCAGAGCGCCCTGTTCTTGCCGTGCTTTTGGCTGTCCACAAACACCCACGCGGCCAGCAGCAGTCTAAACGCAAAGTGCAGTAGCGAGCCGATTATAGCAAATACGCCAAGTGTGGTAGGTGTTGTGCCGTTCCAATGCCCTGTGTGGCCTCCACGGAAACCTGCACTGTGGCCGTTGCTAAACCGTCCGAACCCTTCGCGGCTGATGGTCACAATCACTTCGTCGACCTCGCCTGTGGCTGCGTCGCCCTCGGGTATGGTGACGACTACCCCACGACTCATATGTCCCCGACTGTGGCCCCGTCCATGGCTCCCGCTGTGGCCGAACCGACCGGAGCGTCCCGTATGCCGGCCCGCGAACTCGCCTTCCACTAATACTGTCTGCCGTCTCTCATGGACCGCATTCCACTGGTCGTTTACGGTCATGTAGCCGGCAAAGGTGGCGCCAAGGGCAAGAGCCGCCGCGAAGAGCACCACAAACGCCTTCTTGAAGCTAAGCCCCTGGATTTTCTCTGTTAATGTTTTCATTTTGTTTTACCCCTCTCAAGCTTGTTGTTTTTGTGTTGGCCCAATTATATCGCACGAAAGTAAACTGCCAACCGCTAAGAGGTAAAGCACGGGCAAACTATGTTAAACTGGCGGTAAACTGAGGTGCTGGCTGCAAATCTAAATAGTCCGGTCGAGCATGGAAGCCCGACCGACCCTACAGATACCAGGGCATAGGGGTGGGGTTATAGTCAACTGACTTCAAAACTGTTCCAAGGTTTTTGGGGGGAGGTCAAATTCAAAGTTCAAGTTCTAAGGTCCAAGGTCAAAATCTTAATTCAGCCTGCGGGCTGAGAATATTGTATCGCTCGTGCCGCGGAGGCATGAGCGGTGCATTATACTCGCCCACAGGCGAATTAATATTCAGACCTTGACCTGGAGCTTGACCTTAAGGCCTTGAACTTGACCAAGCAGCGCGTCAGGGTCGCCGCGCCCTACACAGAAGGTACCTGTGGAATTCGGGCGGGAAAAGTGTTAGGCCTTGAACTCAAAAACCATCCAACACTTGCGGCAATTTTCAAGTCCGTTAACTATACGTCCCCGCTCAACACCGTCATTTACTAATCAAACCTTAAACCGGTACCCCGCCCCCCACACAGTCTGGATATGTGCGGGGTTTTGCGGGTCTGCCTCGATCTTCTCCCGCAGTCTGTTTACGTGGACGGCTACGGTTTTAAGGTCACCAAAGGCGTCCATCCCCCAAATGCGCTCGTACAGATGCTCCTTGCTGAAGACTATGTCGGGGTTGGAGATGAGAAACGCCAGCAGCTCGTACTCTTTGTTTTTAAGCTCCACTTCGGTGCCGTTTACCAACGCCCGGCGGGCAGTCAGGTTTACCGTTACCGTCCCGGCTCGCACCTCACTGGGCTTTTTGCTGCCAGCATCTCCGCCTTTGCCGCGCAGCCTATCGTACTGGGCTAGGTTGGCCTTTACCCTGGCTACCAGCTCGGTGGGGGAGAAGGGCTTCGAGATATAGTCGTCGGCGCCCAGGCCCAGCCCCCTTATCTTGTCCGAATCCTCGCCCTTGGCTGTCACCATAAGAATCGGCACGTCAACCTCTCCACGGATGCCCTTGCAAATCTCGTATCCGTTCATACCGGGAAGCATTAGGTCGAGGAGTATCAGGTCGTAGCTCTCACCCAGCGCCTTCTTGTAGCCCTCGGCGCCGTCGGTGGCAATATCCACCTCGAATCCCTCAATCTGCAAAAAGTCCCGCTCAATTTCAGCAATGGCGATGTCGTCCTCAACTATCAGTATTCGCCTCATCTGTGTGACCTCCCTCACTTAGCGGTAGCGTAATGATGATGGCAAGCCCGCCCTGCGGCGTATTTTCGGCCGTTATCGTTCCCCCCAATTGCCCTACAATCTTCGCGGAAATGGCGAGCCCTAAACCGCTGCCCTTGCTGGGGTTGTTCCGCGACTGGTCACTGCGGTAAAAGACCTCGAAAATCTTGCCCAGCGCACCTTCCGGAACGCCTGGGCCGTTGTCTGCTATAGTGACGATCACGTCGCCTGCGCTCTGTCGGCAGGATATTTCAGCGCGGGCGTCTGGTCTGCCGCAATACTTAACGCTGTTGCCCAGGATATTTTGCACCACATTGCGCAGCTGTACGACATCGACCGAGACAAACGCACCATGCGTGCGCCCCGCCAGCGAGACCCCAAGCCCGCGCTCCGCATACTCGTCGGATAGCCCAGTAACCATTTTTTCGAGCTCTGCGCCAATATCAACGCTCTCCAGCCGCAGCGGGAACTCGCCGATATCCAGCTTTGAGAAGAGGAACAGCTGGTTTATGATATACTCTATGTCCTCGGTTTTGCTGTGGATGATGTCCAGGTACTTCTCGCGCATGGCCGCGGTCGAGGCCACGCCCTTCCTGAGCCCCTCAATGTAGGCTTTGATTGAGGTTAGCGGCGTGCGCAGGTCGTGGGAGATGCCGGCGATAAGCTCTTTGCGGCCGGCTTCGTCCAGCTGGCGCTGGCGTACCATATCGGACAGCCGCGCGGCCATCTCGTTAAAGTCGGCGCAAACCTCGGCAAACTCGTCGTCCTTATTGTATCGTATGCGGTAACCGAGGTTGCCCTCACTAATCTCGCGCACACCGTCCACCAGCGTATCTATCGGGGTGGTAATGCTGCGTGAAATATATCCCGTGAGCGCCCGGTTCACTAAAAACACAACGCCCAGCAACGTTACCGCTAAAATCGGGATGACCCAGCGCCAGCCGCCACCGCTCGCGAAATCGGGAACAAAGCCGTCCGCGAATGTTACGATGTGCTCGCCAGTCTCGGTTGTGTAGATTATAACGTCGCTCGGCAGCCGGACTTGGCCGTCCTCCCAAGCAAACCCATACCACGACTGCGTGTCGCGCTCCCGGCCCGAACGGTGGCCAAACCCGCTCACACCTAAGTGCACCAGGCTGACAGCCAAAAACAGCACCAGCGTCACTATAATCGGCAACACTATCATCAGAATATTTGATATAAACAGTCGGCGCTTTATGCTCATGCTATCACCACCCGGTAAGTAATGTACCGCACACGGGTAAAGCCGTGGGAAACCGCGAGTAAACTGGCGGTAAACTTTTTTAATTATACGTGTTTTTTGGTGGCGGCGCAAGCGAAAACGAACCGGCAGAGCGAGGCCCGCTTTGCCGGTTCACTTTGTTATATTTTGGTTGCGAAAATTGTCGAATCGCGGTAATATATCCCTGCGAGGCTCCCGTCAGGGAAACCGAGCATACATAGGGCAAGGCTGATAACGGCATTAGCCGGACGGTTACGCCGCAAACCTTTCTACGCGGTTGCGCGAATTCCCCGGGAAGGAGGTGGTCGCATGTGGGTTGCGTTGGTGTGTATAACTATAGTTGCCGTTGTGGTTATAGTCGCCGTTCTAGCAGCTTCAAAAAATGCGAAAAAATAACCGCTCACATCCACGAGTAACGGTTATTTTTTCCGTATAAATCTCTTGGTGGCGCAACCGTTTGAGGTCTTGCCCTTTGTGTTTATTTTACTCCAGCGGTGTGGCTTTGTCAACCCCCAGCCGCTGAGCTCACTTGCACAATGGCACTCAGCGCTATTTTGACTCTATGCCCAAATGCTCCTTGAGCGCGGATTGCAGTAATCCGGAAAAGTTCACGTGAGCCTTTTCTGCCTCCGCGTTAAGCCACGCCGGGATTGTCAGCGTTTTTTTGACAGCGCGGTTGTCGTTCGCGCGGCGATAGGCGTCGGTGTCGGCAACAATCAAAGTTGCTGTTTGTTCACTCTCTATAACGATACTTTCTGACGCGGGCGGAATCGGCTGGCCGTTATCCTCCGCGTACCAAAGCCACATCTCAATTGCATCTTTAGCCATTAAAAGCGCCTCAGCTTTGTCTTTGCCAAAGGTGTGGCAACCCGGCAAATCTGGTACTGTAACACCAACAGCGCCATCGTCGGGGTAGAGAATAGCCTGGTATACGTATCTCATTTGGCACCTCCGAGCGGGCTTACTTCAGCCCTGTGTCCTTTAAAATTCTGTTCAGTGTTCCGGTGGGGTATGTCGCCGCCATGCCGGTGGATTGGAGCTATCAACCCCGGTCTGTCGTGGTGCGTTGCAATTGTGTGGTTGCCGCCTTCTGTCAGCACCCAGCCGTTTGCGACCAGCTTGCGCTTGAGCTCTTTGCCTGTCACACCCTCCCTCTTTGAGATATTGACAACACGTATAACACGTGTTGTCAATGAGTTTGCGCGACCGCTAGGACGCTCGTTCATCGAACGCGATTAAACTGGCGGTGGTTTATAGTAATCGTATTCTCAGTGCGCCAAAATGAGAAAACACGTATATCGCCATCCTCATATATAAATTCTATTAGGTCACCTGAAATTGAAAAGGCTCCCATTGTAACA
>Ga0131853_10005444_pt1 | contig 22943 bp, 18 predicted proteins | sample TergutLab28metaG_FD_92764 | JGI IMG/M metagenome (GOLD analysis project Ga0131853, IMG submission 92764) | Labiotermes labralis P1 segment gut microbial communities from Petit-Saut dam, French Guiana - Lab288 P1 (version 2) (version 2) | ecosystem: Host-associated > Arthropoda: Insects >...
ACAAGCACGGGCTGGCCGCGGTCGTAACAATCCTTGATATCCTTCACCACCGCGCGGTACTTCGCGCCGATGTTGCGGTATACCAGATCCGGCTGATCCGCGCGGGCTACCGGCACATTCGTCGGCACGGTGATAACGTCCATGCCGTATATCTCGCGGAACTCGCCTTCCTCGGTAAGCGCGGTGCCTGTCATGCCGGACTTCTTGCCATACTTGTTGAAGAAGTTCTGGAACGTGATGGTGGCCAGCGTCTTTGACTCGCGGTGAACCTTCACCTTCTCCTTGGCCTCGATAGCCTGGTGCAGGCCGTCGGAATAACGCCGCCCCGGCATAAGCCGCCCCGTAAACTCGTCAACAATGACGATCTCTTCGTCCTGCACCACATAGTCCTTGTCGCGGTGCATGTTGTATGTGGCTTTCAGCGCGTTGTTGATATGGTGCTGCAGCTCCAGGTTCACGGGGTCCGACAGGTTCTCCACGGCGAAGTAGCGTTCGGCCTTCTTCACGCCTTCCAGCGTAAGCGACACCGTCTTGCCCTTTTCGTCGATAACGAAGTCGCCCTCTTCCTCGATCTCGGTGCGCATCAAGGGGTTTAAGGCTTCCTGCTCGTTAAGGATCTTTCCGCGCCGCAGCTGTGTCACGAAGCCGCTTGTCACCTTGTAAAGCTCGGTGCTCTTGCCCGACGCGCCGGAGATTATCAGCGGCGTGCGCGCTTCGTCGATCAGGATCGAGTCCACTTCGTCGATGATGGCGTAGCTAAGGCCGCGCTGAACCATGTCGGCCTTCATGATCACCATGTTGTCGCGAAGGTAGTCAAAGCCGAGTTCGTTGTTGGTGGCGTAGGTGATGTCGCAGGCATAGGCCTCGCGGCGTTCCGCGTTTGTCAGGCCGTGGTGTATCACGCCCACGCTAAGCCCCAGGAAGTCGTGTATGCGCCCCATCCAGTCGCGGTCGCGGCGCGCCAGGTATTCGTTCACCGTCACTACGTGTACGCCCTTGCCGGCAAGCGCGTTTAAGTATGACGGCAAGGTCGCCACCAGTGTCTTACCTTCACCTGTGCGCATTTCAGAAATACGCCCCTGGTGCAGTATCATACCGCCGAACAGCTGTACGCGGAAGTGCCGCATACCCAGCACGCGCTTGCCCGCCTCGCGCACTACGGCGAAGGCCTCCGGCAAGATGTCGTCCAGCGTCTCGCCGTCTGCCAACCTCTGCCGAAACTTCGCCGTCTGCTCGCGCAGCTGTTCGTCTGTGCAGCTTACATATGTCGGTTCCAACGCCTCTATCTTGTCAACTATCGGCTCCAGGCGTTTCAGCTCCTTGGTGCTGTACGAACCGAATATCTTCTCCAGTAATCCCATGCACTACTCCTTATTCTCCGAACGATATACCAAGGGATTTGGCCACTTCCACCATCTCTCCCCTTGGGTCCACGGGCTTGGTCTTGCCCGCGATAGACTCAAGGCTCACATAGTCCATCTTGCCGTTGCGCAGGCAGACCATGTTGCCGTGCAGTTCCCTGTGGATAAGATCCGCGGCCGCAACGCCGTAGCGGCACGACAGCACGCGGTCTGCGGCCGATGTTTCGCCGCCGCGCTGTATATGCCCCAGCGCGCAGAAGCGCACTTCCTGGCTGATGTTCTTCTCAAGCATCGCCGCGAGCATCCCGGCTATGCCGCCGAAGCGCACGGGGTCCGGGCTGTCCTCCACGATCTTGCTCACAACTCTGTCGCCGCCTTTAAGCGACGCGCCTTCGCACACCACAATCACTGTGAACGTCCTGCCGTGCGCCTGCCGCCACTCAATCTTCTTAATGATGCCTTCCAGCGTGAACGGTATCTCCGGTATCAATATAACGTCGGCGGAGCCGGCAATGCCCGAATGAAGCGCGATCCACCCGGCCGAACGCCCCATGACCTCCACGATCATAACGCGGTGGTGGGACTCCGCAGTGGTGTGCAGGCGGCCAAGGTTTTCCGTGACGATGTTCACGGCGGTGTCGAATCCGAATGTTGTGTCGGTGGAGCCGAGGTCGTTGTCAATTGTCTTTGGCACGCCTATCACGTTTAGCCCCATCTTCTGTAAGTCGTACGCCGAAGCCAGGGTTCCGTCGCCGCCAAGCACACACAGCACGTCAACGCCTTCGCGGCGCAAGTTCTCGACAGCTACGGGCGATACATCCCGCTTTACCCTCTGCCCGTCCTCCTCCACCCAGTAGTCGAACAAATTGTCCTTGTTCGAGCTGTAGAGAATTGTTCCGCCGCGGTGAAGTATGCCCGACACGCTCTGCATTGTAAGCGGAATATAGTCGTTAAGGTACAACCCGCGGTAGCCGAACTTGTAGCCGATAAGCTCGTAGCCATACTTGGATATGCACGTCCTTGTCAGCGCGTAAATTACGGCGTTAAGCCCGGGCGCATCTCCGCCGCCCGTGATTACTGCGATCTTCTTTGGCATATATAGTATCCCCTTGCAAAGTATTTTGAAACCGCTCCTACATACAGTATAGAAAAAAAATTGGCAAACGTCAATACATGCGCCCAAATCAATTTGTGTAGACCTCGATGGCGTCGCCCCACCGGCGTTCAAACAACGCGAACGTCCTAAGTAGTAATTACTAAAAAGCCACCGCCAAGCTATAGTGTAGCTTGACGGTGGCTTATCTTTATGACGGTTACGGAGTTACTGTTGGCTGGTGTGTCCAGTGCAGCTGTGCGGTATGACTGCCGCCTATACGCGTGTCATTCGGAATTTCAATGCCAAATCCCAGTTCTCCCCAGGTTACATTAACCTCATCTTCCATGCCACTCTTGTGAGTATACACTATGTGAGCGCCGTTGTCGCCGTTGATTGAGACCCCATTGACACGGATCATGCTGTAAAAATCGGTTCCTCCGCTTTGTACCGCTCTTACGCTCATGCCCCAGCCGGTATCGCTTACCCCCCTAAAGGCTATAGCAATGTCATCCGGCCGTGTAACTACTTCTGTAAACTCCTCACCGCCCAGAGCAACTATCACATTGCCTAAAAGCATATGTGTTGTTGCTCTTAACTGACCAAAGTCCAGGTTTCCGATATCAAACGAGAAGTTTGCTCTCCATACAGCGGAAAAGGTAATGTTTTCTGTAACTTCATGTGCTTCAAGCTGAGCGATACCATCCGGTGTGTTTGGGAAAACCTGACTATCCAAACTCCAGCCTCCAAAAGTCCAGCCTTCGCGATACCCGTAAAATGACGGAATTTCCGCAGGCATACCGTTTAGCCCAGAGAAGTTACTACCCACCGCAGAGTCGTTAAGCACATAAAAGGTTACATCGGGAGTGCCCTCAAGACCCGGCTCAAAGGTAACAAGAGATACTTGATCTGCCGGAACAAAGTTTGCCGTTACAGTCGCGTCATTGTTCGGCATTACAAAACTCACTACCGGGCTGCGTACTTCATTTTGAAACCTCGACATAGGACCAGCCGCGGGTAATGTCCAGTTGGTGAAGAAATCATTGTTATCTCTATGACGTCTGGTGCCGGCTTCAACATCAACATCAGCGTGTACTGTAATCTGCGTACCGGCGTAGAAGTGATTCTCGCCCAGAATAGAATGCACGGGGTCTGCGAATGTAACCTGGCTGTTCACTGTTGTCAATACATAAGCATCACCCGTTGCAGGATGAACCGGAGTAATGTCGTAGTTGTTAAAAGGATGGGAGCCAACTGATCTTGTGCCTGGATGTATACGGTCTCCAAATTCGTGCTGCGCTTGACTACTAATCACAATCTCGTTGGCACTGTTGCCTGAAAAGTTTACAGCAGTGTGTATACGAGTCGCTGCAAGCTGGAGTATGCTTGGAGCTCCAAGACCACCACCGTTGGCTGCAGTATTGTTCATAACGCTGCCTCCGGTCATGTATATATTGGCCTCATCGTCAATGCTTATACCGCCGCCTCGGCCTACTGCTGTGTTGCCTCTGATATAACCGCTGTTCATGATAAAGTCAGAGCCACTACCAAATATTGCAATACCGCCTCCGTTGCCGGTTGTGTGGTTTCTTTCTACAACACCCCCTGCAAGGGTCAATGTCCCCGCAGCTTGACCGGTGGCACCGCTGGTTACACTAATACCACCACCTGCTACTCCGGCTGTGTTATAACTTATTACAGCACCTTCGTTTATTGTGGCTGTACTGCCAAAGTATACCAGCAATCCGCCGCCGCCATAGGCGCCATTGGGTGCATGGTTTCCGAATATTTCGCCGCCGTTCATAACAAATGTACCGCCGTTACGCACAACGACACCACCACCGCCTGTTGCCTCGCCTGATGCGATGTTATCGCGGATAGAGCCAGCGTTCATGGTAAAGCTGCTTGGCTGATTACCGGCTCTGTTAAATACACCAACTGCAGCCCCAAAAGCACCCCTACTACCACTTATTGTGCCACCGTTCATTATAAAGTCCCCACCATATACAGCTATGGCGGCACCCGGTCGCGTGAATTCTCCGTTTAATGCACGGTTATTGATAATTGTACTGTTTGGACCATTTAAGTATACACGCCCCATATTTGTTGAAGTACCGGCACTTATTAAGATTGCAGCACCTCTCTCGAAGTATGGTCGTTGAGCTATTGGAGCATTTCCCCATACGGTTGTTACAAAGTTAGCAATATGAACATTATCCTCAATAAATAATCTGGCACCGTAAGAAACATAGAATGCTCGTATCGTGCCCAGACCATTGACCATATCAGGACTATCCTGCCAAGGTGTTTTTATAGTAATATTTTCGACAACCATTTGGGCGTTCGAACCTCTTGGTGAAAATAAAGGTCTCAAGTGCTGCCCGGTATTTGTGGCAGTTATTGTATTACCATTTCCGTATAAAATTACTCTTCTATGAGGGTTGGTATCTCCGCCAATCCAATTGATAGTGTAAGAGTTAATGGGAATAGTAATATCGCTCTGCAAGTTAATTACCAGCCACCGATCTGCGGGCAACTGAGACCATTGATTTGCAGTTCCGGTTATTTGTGCAAAGTTAAGCGCTCTTCGCAGCTGTTCTGCTGTACTGACATTAAGTGTACGCCAAGGCAGTCTATCCGCATTTAACGCCATAATGTCTTCAAACTGCCGCGGCGCGACTGTTCTTCGCCTCGTAACTTCGCTGCCTGTTTCGGGGTTCTGCGCTGCATATGTCACGACAAAGTATACGCCCGGCTCCGCATGTGGGTCAAAGCCGCCATTGTCCGATACCGTAACCGTCACATACTCGCCTTCGGCGTCTTCGTATTCAAAGAGAAGCGCGTACACGCCGTCCAAGAGGTCATACACCACTATCAGTTCGCCATATTCGTCTTCTTCAAAGTTCAGTTCTACATACAGCACTTCGCCGGAGCTTTCATCTTCGGGGAAGAATATTTCGATCCTGCCGCCTTCGTTATCAAGCGTTCCCACCTCGACCACGGTGATAAACCTGTCTCTCGTTGCGACACGGCTCAACGTCCGGATGTCTTCCGCGGCATATACTATGGTGTAAACGCTTCCAGCGATACGGTCGCTTCCATAAAACCCGCCGTCATCGTATACAACCACTTCTATAATGTTTCCAATGTCATTACCGAATCCATCAGTGACAAGCACGCCATCGAGAAGATCAAGCTCGCTGCCCTCTTCAATGTACAGCCGGTCTGCATCGTCACCGGGGAAGGTAATAGCGGCTATGATTCCCGCTCCGCCTCCGAAACCAAGCTGAGAATCTCCGGTCAATAAATTGTTTTCGTATTCACATTCGCAGTCTTCGCCAAACTCGCCACAGCTTCCCGGTTCAGTGGGTTCTGTTGGCTCTGTAGGTTCCGTCGGTTCTTCCGGCTCTGTAGGTTCTACCGGTTCCGTCGGTTCTACCGGTTCGGTTGGTTCTACCGGATCAGTGGGTTCTACCGGATCAGTAGGTTCTACAGGATCAGTAGGTTCTACAGGATCGGTAGGTTCTACCGGTTCAGTGGGTTCTACAGGTTCTGTGGGTTCGGTCGGCTCTACAGGCTCTGTAGGCTCTGTAGGCTCGGTCGGTGTCGATTCATCCGTAACCACAACCGCTGAATATTCGTCCGCCGTTGCGAGTGCCGGGTTGTACACGACAATGCTGACAAGCAAGCTAAAGGTTACGAAACCTGCCGTAAGGCGTTTAAACACCCCGGTGTAGCCTGCCTCTTTGTTGTACAATCTTCTCATATTATCATTCTTCACAGTTAAACCCTCTTTCACACATGCCGGGAAGGAAAATGATATTGTCCTTGCCTGGTCATTTGGATGCTTTGTTGATTATCACAGACAGTAAACACCAAACAACATGCCGGTTCTTACTCTTTAACCTTCTCAAGCTGCTTTTTAAGGAGTTCAATTTCGTCGCGCCTTGCTTTGTTTGACTTTATCACAAAAGCTGCAGCCGCTGCAATCAGTAATATGACTACGCCCGCCCCCGCGGCAAACATCCATGTCTGAGGGGACTGCCCCTGCGGTGGCGCTTGCACTTGGTTTACCGCTGAATCATTTACCATGGCGGCCTGTGCCGCTTCTATGTGAAACGCTTCCTCAAAGCTCCACGTTTCGCCATCGTGTTCTATTTGCACATTTATTGTGTAATTACCGCCCGGTACACCTGTTCCCGCCCGGTCCTGCATTGTTAGCGGGAAGATGGTATTAGGCGCGAAGTCTACATTAAAATTGCTTACTTCAAAGATCGCCGTATCGTTGCCCGCCTGATAAACTTGCGCGCTTACCATCGCTCCTGAAACCAGCCGCGGTTGGGGGTTACGTATATCGGCAACTATGGCGGCTCTGTGGTTTACAGTTTGTATGTCCACATTGCCGATCAAAAAATTCGGTTCAATATCGGTATAGTTGTTTCCCCTAAGCCTGACAGGCAGCGCGAAGGCGAAACGATTTACAATCATCCCGGCTGCCTCTTCCTCCTCCGGCGTTATGCCAAGCAGGGTATGTACCGAACCCATTATTATCCCCTCAAAACCCCCTGCGGGAATGGTTATGACTATGGGCACTATTTCGCTGCTGTTGGGCGGTACCGTTATTTCCCTTGCAGTCGTAAGCCGTGCTATATCTTCGAAAGAATGTTGCATACTCTCATCATTACGCCCGCTTGATGTATAGTCTATGGAGCCGTTGCTGCTTGTGGCGGGGGAAAATATGTCTATTTCCACGGTTATGGGCTCGTCGCGCAAGTTGTTTACCGAAATGGCGATTTCATTCTGCCCCGGCTCTGCCCATATGTCAAAAAACGATGTTGTTCCCGGCACTTGGTTTCCCGGCAATATCGGGTTTACGGAAAAACCCCCGGTGGCGTGTACCTCCGAGACTAAGCCCGGAGCAAACGCCACCGCCGAAAGTATAGCAAAGCCTGCTATAAAACATCTTATAAAACGCATCCGTTATACCTCCGGATTGTTTAGGGTGTTATTCGTTATTTAAACCAATTTCCGGGTTTAAATTCCGCCGTTAAATTAGTCTACTACTGTCGGCACAACTGTCCAATAAAGTGTAGCCTCAGCTTCACCGATCCTATATGCAGAGCCTGCGGGTGCCCACAGTTCAGCATCGAAATCAACGTAAGCTATGGCCAGAGTGTTATCTGATGCCTCAGCTGTAAGAAGAGTTTGCGGAGCAACTCCGGCGTAAAGTGTAACGTCGAAAGCTTCTACTTCGGCGTTACCGGTGAAGCCATAAGCATCAAATTCAAGATCTATTTCAAAGCCTTCCATAGTAACATAGTCATCGATTTCAAAATCGCCTATGCTTACCTGAAGAGCAAACGCGTTATGACCAACTCGCATCTCTGCAGAACCTATCGCGCTAGATTCTACTTCTTCAGTTAACGATACTCTTACATCGTCAAACTCAAGGTCGGGTACGGAAATAATTACTGCGGGGCCGTCCGGGTCTAAATCATTGCCGGCCTCGTCTGTGATTGTAATGTCAACAGTCGCGTAAGACGAATCATCTGCCGCCAGTACTGCGAAGGACATAGTGGAAATGATTACTGCCGAGAGACCCAGAGCGATAAATTTTTTCATAGTGAAATTCTCCTTTTAAATTAGATTATTTTAATGTTTGTAGTACCCATATGTGCGGTGTGTCTGCCGTGCAAGAGGCTAAACCGCCTCTTTACCGCTTACTCGCTGCCTCGCTGCCTTCTTTTTTAAGTTTTCTTAAGTATCCTGCGACAAGCAGTGCAGCAATCGTTGATACCAACATACCAAGGAGCAGCAACGGCATATTGTTTATCAGGCCTGTTAAAGGCATTACTGCCAGCGGTACAGGGGTGTCGTCAATTTCAACATACCCTGCGTCCGCGTCGCCCTGCAATGCTCCCAGGGGCACAAGACCGTCTTCAAGGTCTGCAAACTCCGCGTCCGCGTCGCCTGCCAGCGCGCCAAGAGGCACAACACCGTCTCCGAGAGCCACAGAGCCGTCTCCAAGGAGTATGTCGCCGTCAGCCTGTGTTCCGGCACCGAGTGCGCCGGCACCTCCCAAGGCGGGTGGGCCGGGAGCAGCAGTTCCGCCTGCGCCGCCATCATCTCCGCCGCCGTCGCCATCATCTCCGCCGTCGCCGAGGTTGGCCGGGGTGTTCCACATCGCATATACGTTTATGTGGAATGTTACGGGGGTATTAGCGGTAAACGCTGTTCCGCCGCCGTCAGCCTCTGTGTTCCATCCGCCAAATGTCAAACCCGCGGGCGGAACCACACCAGGCATAACGAAGCCGCTTGATGCCATTGTTTCTCCGTAAGGAATCGTGGGTGACACAAAAGCTATACCGCCGCCGCCGGCCACGCCTGGCCAGTTGTTGTTGAATATTACGTTGTACTCGCCCGGGTCTACTATGTTTATGCTTATAACAGTGCTTTCCTGGGCGGTAACTACGGTAAGGCTTAGCGGAAAGACAAGAGCCACCGCTAGAACTAACGCGAAAATACCGGGTATTTTCATTAATACTTCACCTCGCTAACTACCGGACAATACATTATTGCCATGGTAGTCTTTAGCCCTTTGCCGTTAAGGTATATCACAACAATTTTCGGGCCGGTTATGCTCAAAACTTCAAAATCCGAAATCCGTGTCTACCCTAAATAAGCTCCCCCTTCTCTCTTCTGAAATTTTTTCAAAAAGCATTGGAGCGTACAGCAAGCGTCATTCATTTGACACAAGGTAAAATATACCATAAACTCCAACGCAAGTCAAGTAACGTTTCCGATTGTTAACATTTCATCGTTACAAACATCACAAGGGCTTCGCCCTTGACCCATGACTGCGAAATTTGTTTGGCCGGAGGCTGCGCCAACCGGGTACAAATTCCATAGTTACGGGTCAAGGGCGAAGCCCTTGTGGGGTGCGGGGCAAGGCTCCGCGGTCTTATATAGTTGATTGAGTTGAAAACGGCCTTGCCTTTGCGGTCTTTTCGCCGCAACGCGTCGTCGTTGCTCACTTGCGTACCACTGCGGGTACGCGGCGTTCGTCTCTCCTAGCCTTGCGCCAAAAATCCTCGCAAATGCAAGACCATTTTCAACTCAATCAACTATAGCACATTCAGCGGCCGCATAACCCTGTAGAAATCGTCGTTGTCCACGAGGATTGTAACAACATCAATTTCCGGAACCGCCAGCAATGTTTCGGCTATCTGCGGGCGCAGAATGTTGGTGTAGTACTCTTCGCCGAAGCTGCGCACTTCCCGCGAGAGATTGAGGGTGATATGCCCGTTGTTTACGATAAGGGTCAGCACCCTTGTGCCCGGCGGCGCGAAGTTTGGGCTGTTTGCTCTGTCGAACAGCGCGTCCATCAGGGCGGCGGCGAGTTCCTCCGTCGTGGACGTTTCGGGCAGCTCCACCTCCACCGCGCCGAAGCCCACGCTTCCGTCCTCATCTACGTAAATATTGTAGACAGCGGCAGGGTTCGCGCCCGCCATGACGGCAAGCGTCAGCACCGCGCACACAAGCACCGCCGCCGCGTACAATCTGCGCAACCTACTTCTCCTTGGGCGCGAACAGCAGGGAGGCCATCAGGCTGAACAGCACCGCAGCCGAAATGCCCGCCGCCGCCGCGGTTATTCCGCCCGTGAGAATGCCCGACACCCCGCGGTTGGCCACCGCGTCGCGCACACCCGTCCAGAGCAGGTAGCCGAAGCCCGGCAGGGGCACCATCGCCCCGGCTCCCGCCCAGTTCGCAAACGGTTCGTACAGCCCAAGCGCGCCAAGCACACAGCCCGCCACAACAAAAATAACCAAGATCCGCGCGGGCGCGAGCTTCGTCTTGTCCAGCAATATCTGGCCCAACACGCATATAAGCCCTCCCGCGATAAACGCATTAACAAACTGCATACCGCACCTCATACATAGTTGATGGTGCTAGTATGCATCAACGGCGCGATATTATTCGCAATGTCGATTCTATAGCCATTCAACTTGAAAACACTCCAAGCAAACGCAGGATTTTTGCGTAAGTGCTAGGAATGAGGGACGACGCGTACCCACAGGGTACGCTAGAAGTGAATGACGACGCAATTGCGCAAAAAGACAAGTTTGATTGGAGTGTTTTTAAGTTGAATGGCTATACACGTTTCATCCCTTTACATCGTGGTGCAAATGGCTTATACTGTTGTTGAGTAAATCTACAGACAAGGAGCCATTCGAGTGACAACTAACATCAGAACCCGCTTCGCCCCAAGCCCGACAGGCTACATGCACATCGGAAATCTGCGCACCGCGCTGTATGAATACCTTCTTGCGCGTTCCGGCGGCGGGAAATTCTTGCTTAGAATAGAGGATACCGACGTGGAGCGGTATGTGGAAGGCGCGACGGAAGTAATTTACAACACGCTGAAAGTCGCCGGGATACAGCACGACGAAGGGCCGGACGTTGGCGGCCCGTTCGGCCCGTATGTGCAGTCCCGGCGGCGCGAAAGTTATGCGAAATATGCCGAGGAGCTTGTGGACAAGGGCGGCGCGTACATGTGCTTCTGCTCGAAGGAGCGGCTGGACAGCCTGAAGGAGCACGACCCCCACGCCAAGTATGACCGCGCGTGCCTGGCCTTGACCACGGAGGAAGCGCGGGCGCGCCGCGACCAAGGCGAGGGCTGCGTAATACGCCAGCTTATCCCCGACGGCGAGACGACCTTCCGCGACGAAATATTCGGCGACATCACCGTCGCGCACACAGAGCTGGAGGATCAGGTGCTACTCAAGGCCGACGGATACCCGACCTATAACTTCGCCAATGTCGTGGACGACCATCTGATGCAGATTTCCCACGTAGTCCGCGGCAGCGAATATCTGTCGTCCGCGGCGAAGTATACCCTGCTGTACCACGCCTTCGGCTGGGATGTGCCTGTGTACATCCACCTTCCGCCGGTGATGGGCAGTTCCGGCAAGAAGCTTTCAAAACGCCTGGGCGATTCGTCCTTTGAGGATCTTCTGCGCGAAGGTTTCCTGCCAGAGGCCATCGTCAACTATATCGCCCTGCTGGGCTGGAGCCCGGGCGGGGAGCGCGAGATCTACAGCCTTGGCGAGCTTGAAGAAATCTTCGGCACACAGGGGCTGAGCAAGTCCCCGTCTATTTTCGACAAGGTTAAGCTGACGTGGATGAACTCGGAATACTTTAAGAACATGGACGAGCAGAAGTTCTTCGTAATGGCGGAGCCGTACTTAAAAGATGCCGTGAAGCGGCCCGGCGCGGATCTGCGCTTGCTGGCGGGAATGTGCCGGCCGCGTATCGAGTTCCTGACCGATATCACGAAGCTGCTTGGCTTTATCGACGAACTGCCAAGCTACGACATCGCCCTGTTCGAGCATAAGAAGATGAAGACCACCGCGTCAAACGCGCTGGAGAACCTGCGCAAAGTACTTCCGCGTCTGGAGGCCGTCGCGTTGTGGGATCTCGCCGGCATACGCGCAGAGCTGGAGGACTTCATCAAGGGCGAAGGACTAAAAAACGGCCAGGTATTCTGGCCGATACGCACCGCGCTTTCGGGCAAGGAATCCTCCCCGTGCGGCGCGCCGGAGCTTGCGGAGCTGCTGGGGCGTGAAGAAAGCCTGCGCCGTATACGCCACGGCATAGAGCTGCTGGAACAATCATGAGGAAGATACGCACACAGGACGCATTGGGCTGCATCATCCCCCATGATCTCACGCAGATAATACCCGGCGAGTTCAAGGGCGCGCGCTTCAAAAAAGGGCATGTTGTGCGCGAAGAGGACATCCCCGTGCTGCTTTCCATGGGCAAGGAACATCTGTACATTCTGGAGATAGGCGAGGATATGGCGCACGAGGACGAGGGCGCAGGCGTCCTTGCTTCTCTTTGCGCGTCCGGCAACATGACGGCAAGCGCGCCTAGCGAGGGTAAGATAGACCTGTTCGCCGAATCGGACGGGCTGTTGAAGGTGGACACCGCGAAGCTGGCCGCGCTTAACTCCGCGGGCAACATCGCCATCGCGTCACGCTATAGCGGCACGGTGCGCAAGGGCGACAAAATAGCCGGTATGCGCGTGATCCCCCTGCTGATCGAGCGTGCCGTGCTGGACAAGGCCGTGGAGATCGGAGCCGGCAAGCCGGTGTTTGGCATCCTCCCGTTTACGCACAAACGCTGTGCCATCATCACCACGGGCAACGAAGTCGCCGCGGGCAGGGTCAAGGACTCGTTCACCACGGCCGTTATGGCGAAGCTTGCGAAGTTTCCGTCAACCGTAATCGGCACAAGCGTGGTTGGCGACGACCCCGCCAAGCAGACAGAACTCATTCACCACTACGCGCAAAAAGGCGCGCAGATCATCATTCTGACAGGCGGCATGAGCGTAGACCCGGACGACCGCACGCCGCTGGCCATCCGCAACAGCGGCGCGGAGATCGTAAGCTACGGCGCGCCGGTCCTGCCCGGGTCTATGATGATGGTCTCGTACTATAACGGCGGCACCCCCGTGCTGGGTCTGCCGGGCTGCGTCATGTACTCGAAACGCACGATATTCGACATCCTGCTGCCCAAGTTCTTTGCAGACGACCCCGTTACGGGCGGCGACATCGCCGGGCTGGGTTACGGCGGGCTGTGCCTCAACTGCGAGGTCTGCGCCTTCCCGAACTGCGGCTTCGGCTCGCATTAACGAGGTGCGGAGCATGACACAACGCGCACGAATAACGGCCATCCTTGCCGCGCTGGATGATGTCTACGGCGATACCGGCAGGTGCTACCTAAATTATGACCCCGCGAAGAACTGGCAGCTGCTGATGGCGACAATCCTAAGCGCGCAGTGTACGGACGACCGCGTGAACGTGGTGACGGAACAGCTCTTCGCGCAGTACCAAACTCTCGAGGACTTCGCGGCCGCGCCTGTCGCCCGGCTTGAAGAGGCCGTTCACTCCACCGGCTTCTATCGCAACAAGGCTCTGGGGCTGAAGGGCTGCGCGCAGATGATCTTGGACGCCCACGGCGGGCAGCTTCCCGGCGACATCGTATCCCTCACCGCCATGCCCGGCGTAGGCCGCAAGACCGCCAACGTGGTGCGCGGCCACATTTTCGGCATACCCTCCATAGTCGTGGACACTCACGTGAAGCGCGTAACCAACAAGCTGGGTATCTCCAAGGAGCAGGACCCCGAAAAGCTGGAGTTCGCGCTGATGAAGCTGCTGCCCAAGCATCACTGGATACGCTACAACACCCAGCTAATCGCCCACGGCCGAAAAATCTGCAAGGCACGCACGCCGGACTGCCACGCCTGCTTCCTGCGCGAACTCTGCGCCGGCCCGTCTTAATAAAACATTTAAGCAAACATATTGACACGATATATATGCACGTTGTAGTATATCATCAACAGCAGTCAGCTATAAACAAAACTTTGGGAGTGGTTCACGATGAAGGAAATGGTAACGCGTGCGGTGGCAGTGGCAGCGGCAACAATTATAGTCGGAATTGCCGCAACCGCAACAGTGACGGCAAGCGAGCCTGTAGGGTTTGCGGGCTGCCCCGTCAGGGGCATGGGCATGATGTGGGATGAGGACGGAACCTTCTTATCCCGTGAGGCTTTCAAGGAACGGCTTGACACGCTGATTTCCGACGGCCTCATAAGTCTGCATGACAGAGAGTTTATGCTCGAAAGGTTTGAATTGTGCCGCGCTAACGACGGCGGCATCGCAGGCAGATGTGGCACAGGCGGCCGAGGCGCAGGCCGTGGTCTGATGCGGTAGCAGGGTCTGTATTCAATAATTCAACGCCATCTTAGCGCGGATTAACGCCAAGGTGGCGTTGAATTATTGAGTACAGGTTTTTTCTCGTATTTTTCCTCATTAGCTTTATTTTTGTCTACGAGTATGCTATACTTAATTGTAGCTGGTGTTCTTGCGGCTTTGACGGATGGTTCGGGAGGTGTCGCCGGTGTTTATGAAGAGGAAGAACGAGTTTTCCCGGTTCTTGATTGCCGCGGCTGCACTGGGTTTTATAGTCTTGATTGTGATAACCGGCGTAGTGTCCTACATCTCGGTTTATGACGAGCATGTCAGAACCATGTACCACCAGAACCGCGCAATGATAAACCGGCTGGACGGCTGGCTGTCGGTAAAGGCCGAGCTTGTGGAAAACAGCGCGCTGATGACGCGCTCCGTCGGCCCGGAACTTGGCCAGTTGCAGAGGTACCTGTACGCTCTTGAAGAATCCAAGCGCGAAATAACCATTGCCCTGCTTAGCTTCCAAGACGGCAGGATGTATTTCGGCGGAGACTGGATCTTGCCGGAAGAAATTAATATTGTCGAACGCGAGTGGTTTGAGGCGGCGGTGCAACACCCCGGAGAGATCTCCATTTCCCGCCCTTTTTCGTGCGCAATCACCGATCAATTCTCCTTCGCCATTTCCCGCACTGTCAGCAATTATGACGGCAGCCTGGGAGTGATAGCAATAACCCTGCCTTTTAGCTCCGTAATTGACTACATAGTAGAGGCCGACGAGCAGGAGGACAATGTACACGACCACTTCTACCTTGTTGTGGACAGCCTGGGCTACATTATATTTTACGACTACAGCCACCACCTATCCTATGACGAACCTTCAAACATCTATCAAAACATCCGGGAAGTTTACGAAGGACGCTACTACCAAATGTTTTCCGCCGTGCAGACATACGGCCACTATTCTTTTAACGGCATAGAGTATATGGGCATACCCCTTGCTATGGCGCAGTGGTATGTGATAATCGGCGCGCCTGTGTGGCATGTGGCGTTAAACACCTTGCCCACGATCATCAGTCTTGCGGCGATGACGCTGTTCATACTGGTTGCCTGCGCCGGTATTTTGTGGATGCTCGGCAAGCTTAGGCGTTCGGCGGAAGCACAGCAGAAATCTCACGAGATGACGCGGACGTTCCTAAACTCCTCACCATTTTTCATCGAGGTGTGGGACAGAAGCTATAACTTGATAGACTGCAATGAATCGGTTATATCGTTCTTCGGGCTTAACCGCACGGAGGACTATCTCGAGAGCTTTTTCAAGCTGTCGCTGGAGATCCAGCCCTGCGGAACCCCGGCAGTCGCTAAGTTACACGAACTTTTGGATAAGTGCTTTAGTACCGGAAGGTCTCACACGGAATGGCTGCATCTGACCGTCAGCGGAGAGCTTGTGCCTGTGGACGTTACATATGTCCGCCTAAAGCGCGACGGTAAGTATATCGCAGTGGGCTACAGTCACGATCTGCGCAAGATCAAGCTTGCGAACAAAAAAATGGTGGAGGCCGAGAAGGAGAACTTGGCGAAATCCCGCTTCCTGGCGCAAATGAGCCACGAGATCAGAACCCCGATGAACGCGGTCCTGGGCATCACCGAAATAGAGCTTCACAAAAACATTCACCCGCCCGAAACCGAAGAAGCTTTCCAACGGATTTACAACTCGTCAAGATTATTACTTTCAATAATCAATGACATCTTGGATTTGACCCAAATAGACGCCGGAAAAATGAAGATTATCCCCGTTATATACGAAATGGCAAGCTTGGTTGCCGATACCGCGCAGCTTAATCTGCTGTACCTGGGCAGCAAGCCTATTAACTTTGGCCTTATCTTGGATGAAAATCTGCCTGAAACTCTTTACGGCGATGAGCTTCGCATAAAGCAGATCTTAAACAACATTTTGTCAAATGCTTTCAAATACACATCAGAAGGCATAGTTATTCTGGATATAGGAATGGAAAAAGGCACTAATGTCGGCGATATAATCCTTGTTATAAAAATATCCGACTCCGGACAGGGTCTTAGCAAGGAACAGTTAGAGAGTTTGTTCAGCTCGGACTACACCAGGTTTAACCAAGAACAGAATCGCGATATCCAGGGCAGCGGCCTGGGGCTTAACATCGTACATTCCCTTGTGTGCATGATGGAGGGGGACATAAGCGTTACAAGCGAATTAGGCAAGGGCAGCGAGTTCACCGTGCGCTTGCCGCAAAAAATAGAAGGCAACGCAATCTTGGGAAAAGAGTTGGTGCAAAGGCTTCAAAATCTGGAGATAAACAAGGCGTACTTGCAGAAAATGTCACAACATGATCACGAGCTTATGCCCTACGGGCGAATTTTGGTGGTTGATGATGTGGAGACCAACCTGTATGTGGTGCGCGGCTTCCTCCAGCACTACAAGCTGGAAGTGGAGACCGTAGACCATGGCATGGCCGCTGTTTCCCGCATAAAGGACGGCCAAGTGTACGACATTATTTTCATGGATCATATGATGCCGGACGTAAACGGCATTGAAACGACCAATATCATCAGAGATATGGGCTATGCGCATCCTATCGTGGCACTTACGGCAAACGCCATACAAGGGGCGGCGGAAATGTTCATGAGTAGCGGTTTTTCGGGCTTTCTGTCCAAGCCCATCGAACCGGACAAGCTTGACGACTACCTCATGAAGTTTGTGTACTCCAAGCAGCCGCCCGAGGTCATTGCCGCCGCGAGAGAAGAATCCCGCAAGCACAACGCACACGAAAGGAAGAGACTGCCCCCGGACCTTATCAAGTCATTTTTAATAGACGCAAACAAGTCTATTGCCGCAATTTCAGGCATTATTGAAGAGGAAAGCATTGATGATAACGCGCTGAGGCTGTATACCACACATGTTCACGGCATAAAAACTGCCCTGGCGAACATCCATCAAACGGAGGTATCCGCGCTTGCGGCGGCATTGGAAGGCGCGGGGCTTCACGCGAACATAGAGTTCATACAGACCGGAACCGCCGAACTTTTGGAGAAGCTTGACCACATTGTCGCCGAACTTTCAGACAAAACGGCAGGCACCGCGCCCGATCAAGCGATAACCGCCGCACAATCCCCTGCCGATAAGGCCCTTGCGGCTGAAAAGTTCCGGGCGTTTGCCGCGGCCTGCGAAGCTTATGAAACACAGACGGCGCAAGACTTGCTGGAAGAGCTGAAGGCATTGCCGCTCTCTGCGCACGTGCAGTCCGTAATCAGCGAAATTGAAACGCATATCCTGCTCAGCAATGACGAGGACGCCGCCGCACTGGCGAAAAATATCTCCAACCGGCTCAACGAAAGGATAGGCTGATGACAATGAAGAAGACCGTCTTTGTTGTGGACGACAACGTAACAAACCTTACAATGGCGGCAAACGCCCTGAAATCCCACTACACCGTCCGCACCATACCTTCCGGGGAAAAAACTATCGACCTGCTGGAGAAGATCAGGCCGGATATTTTCCTCCTGGATATCGAAATGCCGGGCATGGATGGCTTCGACATACTCAGATACTTAAAGGGCGACGAGCGGTTTCGCAGCCTGCCTGTTATTTTTCTTACGGCAAAAATAGACTTCGACACAGAGATAGAAGCCCTTGAAATGGGAGTCGTGGACTTTATCGGGAAACCCTTTAACCCGGCGGTGCTGCTCAACCGCATACGTCACCACATAGACATAAACGAATTGGTTCGCGAACGCACCTTCCAGCTGCACAAGGCGCGCGAGGACATTATTTTCGTGCTGGCCGACATAGTAGAAACTCGGGATGACTCCACGGGCGACCATCTGGGGCGGACAAGCCGTCTGGTAAAATCACTGCTGGAGCATTTGCTGGAGAAAAAGGTGTACTACGACCAGATATCCGGCTGGGATTTTGACCTGATGGCGGAATGCTCCCTCATGCACGATGTGGGCAAAATAAGCACTCCGGACGCCATACTGAAAAAGCCCGGCAAATTAACTCCGGAGGAATGGGTGATAATGAAGCAACACACGATCGAAGGAGAGAAAATTATCAGAAAAATTGCCAATCGAAGCGGGGAGAATGTGTTCCTCAGAAACGCGAAAATATTTGCGATATCGCACCACGAACGATGGGACGGCGGCGGATATCCCTATGGGCTGCGCGGATATGACATCCCGCTGCAGGGCAGGCTGATGGCCATTGCCGATGTGTATGACGCGCTTATATCCAAGCGGGTTTACAAAGATGCCTTTAGCCCGGACGAAGCCCTGGGAATTATGTTAAACGAAAAAGGTACGCAATTTGATCCGTTACTCATAGACATGGTTTGCGAAATACTAGGGAAATAACGCTGAACCTGCCGTGCTTAGCGAAAGCGTTGCAGTTGGCTCCGTATACGCCAACGGCAACGCTTTCGCACGATTTACTTGTTCATGCCGTCCGCCTCTTGGTGGTCGGCCTTCATACTGTACATCTTAGCGTCTACGGAGTCCATCAGGCTCTCCGTCGTGATCACCGTGAAGGGGTCTACATCCTGCACGCCATAGCTTATGCGGTACTTGATGCCGTGGGGCAGGGCTTCGTTTGCCTTGTCCAGCTTGGCGATAATCTTGTTCATTATCATCGTGGCTACCTTGGTGGTACACTGCGGGAAAATCAGCAGGAACTCGTCGCCGCCGAGTCTCGAGAACACGTCGGTCTTGCGTATCGTAGACTTCACGGCTTCGCATACGGCGAAGATGTATTCGTCGCCCTTGCTGTGGCCGTGGTTGTCGTTTATGGTCTTTAGGTTGTCGAGGTCGATAAAGGATATGCTGAACGGATCCTCCCCCAGCCTCACCTGGTTCATCATCTCGTTCAGGAAGTCGATGCCCACCTGCCTGTTGAATATGCCCGTCATCGGGTCCACCATGGACTGGTTGTTGTAGCTTAGTATGTAGTTCTTCACGTCGGTTATGTCGTGGCCGGTGATGAATCTGGCCGGACTGCCGCAGACATACTCGATGATAAAATCTGTGACAGAATAGCACCTTCCGCCTATCCAGCACTCATACTCAAGCTTGTCCACGTCTTCCTCGGCGCGGTATTCCTGCAGGAAGATGTCTTCGTAGCGCGCTTCGTCAATCTTCTTTGCGCAGATGGCCGACGCCGTTTTATTATGCAGCAAAACCTTGCCGTCAGAGTCAAACGCAATAACAAACACCGGCATTTCGTCAATGATCTTATTCACCGCTTCCGCGGAAAACTCATTAAACTTCATATTACACCTCCAGTGGATGTCGTGAGTATGCATTTACGGCAAGGTCTGCGAATTCGTTTGCCAGGAACTTATAGTATGCCGCAGAGGCCACCATCGCCGCGTTGTCCGTGCAAAATATCTTGGCTGGAAGTTTCAGCCCGATGTTCTTTTCGGCCAGCCGCGCGGCAATCTCGCGCCTTAGCGCGTTGCTTGCGGCCACCCCGCCCGCCAGAGCAACCTTCCCGCAGCCGTAAGCAAGAGCCGCCTCCAGCGTCTTGCCCGCAAGTACGTCAACCACAGCCGCCTGGAACGACGCCGCAACATCCTCGCGCGAAATCCGCTCGCCCGGCATGTCCGCCTTGTTCAGATAGTTCAGCACGGCCGATTTAAGCCCGCTGAAGCTGAAGTCGAAGTTCGAGCCTGTATCCGCACGCGGAAAGTGTATCGCGCCGGGGTTGCCCGAAGCGGCCAACTTCTCGACCTCGGGGCCGCCGGGATACGGCAGGCCAAGGGTGCGCGCAACCTTGTCAAAGGCTTCGCCGGCCGCGTCGTCCCGCGTCTGCCCCACAAATTCAAAGCGCAGATAATCCTTTACATGCACCAAGGAGGTATGCCCGCCGGAAACCACCAGGCACACATAGGGCGGGGCGAAGCCGGTATCACCGATATAGTTCGCGCAGATGTGCGCGTGGAGATGATTCACGGATATAAGAGGCACGCCGAGGCCGTAGGCCAAGGACTTGGCATAGGACAACCCCACAACCAGCGCGCCGACCAATCCCGGCCCGTTTGTGACGGCAACCGCGGCCACGTCCCGCAAGGAGATGCCGGCCGCCGAAACCGCCTGTTCCGCCACAGAGCCGATGGACTCGATGTGCTTGCGCGAAGCGATCTCCGGCACAACGCCGCCAAAGGCGCGGTGCGTGTCCACTTGCGACGAAATAATGTTGCTTAGGCACTCGCGGCCGTTAAGCACCACTGCGGCCGATGTCTCATCGCAGGATGTCTCAATTGCGAGAATGTAAATATCTTTCATGTTACCACGCTTTTTCCTGTTTGTAAACAGCAAACTGCAACAGCGTCAGGCAGACAAATATGCACAGCACCACAATCTGCGCCTGTGCCAGCATTTCCAGAAGCACCACCGACGTACCGCCGGCCGCGTAAGCAATACTTGCGGCAACAGCCCCGGCCCTCTCGACATACCCCCCAACCACGGGGATCCCTTCGAGCATCGGCGCAAGCACCAAGGCCGCCGCGGCCGCGCCGCCCCAAACATAACCCGCGTTCGAAGCCCCGGCCTCGTCCGGCAGTTCCGCTATCCTGCGCATCACCGCGTCGTCAAAGCCTTCCGGCGCGGCGTGTTTCGGCATATCCTCGTGCAGTGTGTCCTGTATGGCGATGTACAGCTCAAAGTCCTCGCGGCACTGCGGGCAGCTTTCCATGTGCTTGTGAAGCATGTTCAGCTGCGCCTCGCCCAAACGCCCGTCCATATAGTCCATCAGCAATCCTTCGATCCTATCGCAAGAATTTTTCCTGTCACAAGATTCCATAGCCGCTGTCCCTCCCGAGCTTGATAAGGCTGTCCTTTAGCATACGCCTCCCGCGGAAGATTCTGTTCTTCACCTTCGACAGAGGCTCCTGTATTATGTCTGAAATCTCTTGGTACGACATTCCCTGCTGGTGAAACAGTACTATGGGGATCTTGTAGATGTCCGGCAGGTCGCAGAGCAGGCCGCGTATGGCCTGCGAATCTTCCCTGCGCACAAGCTCCTGCTCCGGCGTGCGGGCTGACGCGGCTGTGCGGCCGAGTTCCGCCTCGCAGTCCTCCATGGGTACGGTTTCGCTGCGCTTCTTGCGCCGACAGTCGATGACGTGGTTCGTGGCAATGCGCATTATCCACGTGCTGAACCTGTAGTCCGGCGAATATCGCGAAAGGCTCTTGTATGCCTTGATGAATATTTCCTGCGCAATGTCGTTGGCCTCGTCAGTGTTGCCGACCATTTTCAGCACGATGGAGTACACCAGGCTCTTGTAACGGGACACGATCTCCGCGAAGGCCTCCTTGTCCTCGTCCAGACACTGCCGCACAACTTCGTAGTCCGAAAGATTATGTATGTCGTTCATAACATCACCTACCTTAGCTTAATCACTGAATGTCAGTGCCTTTGTGAGCCTGTCGCGGCCTGTCACGGTGTTCGGAAATATTTCGGCGGCATTAGCGCGGAACATCTCCGGGTGCGTAAGAGACGGGCTGAAATGCGTTAGCCACAGCTCGCCGACACCCGCGCTTGCGGCGATTGTTGCGGCTTCGCTGAATATCATGTGGCGGTGTTCTATCGCCTTGGCCAGCTTTTCATTCTCGCCGTAGATGCCCTCGCACACGAACAGGTCGGAGCCTCTCACAAAATCGTCCAGCCCGTCCGGCGGGCGGCTGTCGGTGCAATAACTCACCTTCAGGCCGCGGCGCGGCGCACCCATCACCATATCCGGCGAATAGGTCTGCCCTTCGTGCGTTATGGTCTCGCCCTGCTGCAGTCTGTTCCAGAAACGCAGCGGTATGCCGCGCTCCTTTGCCCGCGCGGGGTCGAACTTGCCCGCACGCGGAAGGTGTACGCTGTAGCCGAAGCACTTTGTGCGGTGCTGCATGGGATACAGCGACACGGCCAACCCGCACAGCTCCAGCGTGTTGCCCTTCCTGTATTCCGGCTCCACAATGTCCAGCTCGAAGGGCAGCTCCGGCGCGATAACAAGCAGGCTCTGCACCACACGCGCAAGCCCGGGCGGCCCCACAAGGGTCAGCGGCTCTGTCCTGCACGAATTGCCGATGGTAAGCAGCAAACCGGGAAGCCCCGATATGTGGTCGGCGTGAAAGTGCGTGAAGCATATGGCGTCAATGTTCTTGAAGCCCCAGCCCAGCATCTTCATCGTGACCTGGGTGCCTTCGCCCGCGTCTATCAGCAGCATACTGCCGTTTGCCCGCAGGCACAGCGATGTCAGATATCTATTGGGAAGCGGCATCATCCCGCCGCATCCCAGCAGGGCAACATCCAGCATTATGTCACCTCGTCCAAGGTTATTCTGCCCAGCCGCGCACCCCTGAATTCGTCTATCAAGGTGATGGCGGCGCGTTCCAGATCAAGAGCCGCGCCCTTCAGGCGGAAGCCACGCGCGGCGGCAATGCTTTCCAGCACGTTTGTGTCGGTTTCGCCTTCGGAAAATTCTATTTTGTAGCGCGTGGGGATCGCGCCCGGCGCCTTCACCCGTAAGTCGGCAATCAGCAGCAGGGCGAGTTCGCGCACGTCCATTATCTTGTCGTTGATCGCGCCGGTGAAGGCCAGGTTGCGCCCCACGGCCGGGTCGTCGAACTTAGGCCACAACAGGCCGGGCGTATCCAGCAGTTCAAAATCTTTCACAATGCGTATCCACTGCTTGCTGCGTGTTACGCCCGGGCGGTCCGCCGTTTTG
>Ga0131853_10005445_pt1 | contig 22942 bp, 20 predicted proteins | sample TergutLab28metaG_FD_92764 | JGI IMG/M metagenome (GOLD analysis project Ga0131853, IMG submission 92764) | Labiotermes labralis P1 segment gut microbial communities from Petit-Saut dam, French Guiana - Lab288 P1 (version 2) (version 2) | ecosystem: Host-associated > Arthropoda: Insects >...
ATGGAGTGTTTTCAAGTTATCTTTAATTAATCGCAGGTATCACTTCCGTTGTCGACTCGTATCGTCAATCCACTGTACTAAATCATTATTCGACAATTCTCCGACATGGCAAGCATCGCGTTTGTTTAATGCTTGTTTTTTCCATTCATCGAAATCCGACCAATCCATGTATCCTTCCTGCGCTCGCTTGTACATCCGGTTATATGCTTGTCGGTATATTTTCAATACCGGATTTGCATTTCGCTTTTCCAGAAAAACAAGATTAGCGCCGACTTCAGAGCATGGGCGGATTTGTCCCGACATAATGCGTTCACAGTAGAGTGCGTTCTTGCGTCTTACCGGTAGAATAGTTTTCCGCAGCTTTGACATCGTTTATACTTCACATTCCGCAAAATTACTTGCATAGATAAATATGCATGGGTGATGTGCTTGGCTCTGTGGATAGAGGTACGGAGCATACAGTCATAACGGAGAGCCGCCACACGGACGGCAAGCTGTGGGGTCAGATACGTCACAAAATGCCGTTGCTTGACAACGGGTGGATCTCGTTAGAGTATACTACAAAAATATCATAGATACATAAACAATGCCCTCTGCCGTTATTAAGCGGTGTGGGGGCATTGTTTCTTTTTATCAAAGAATTTCACTCGGCAGATTACACGAGGCATTCTGGGGCGTTCTGGAGTGTTGCAACACTATCTTTGTGGCAGCTTTATCTTTGGTATTTTGTCCAGACAATGATTTCGTTATATTGTAACTGTGATGATAATATTTTGTAGAAATTTGGTAGATAATAACGCATTACGTTATTTTGGTTTTTCTATACTTATATATATTCTTTGAATATATATAAGTATAGAAAGTCTGATTTTGTCGTAAACGCGAGAAACCACTCTTTAGGGAAGTCCTAAAGAGAGGCTATTCTCACTTCCGTATTAAACTAAACGGATGTACCAGTACAAACACTCCATCAACGATATATACCTTTGCAGAATTCGTCTGGTACTGTTTTGGTGGAGATAAGCGGGATCGAACCGCTGACCTCTTGACTGCCAGTCAAGCGCTCTCCAACAGTACATAGTAAACCACCCCAAACTTTTACGGATAGTTCTTTTTGATAATAACTGCAAATGCTTGATATTACAAGCCTTTTCAAAAAACAAACAACAACCAAATGGCATTATATCTTTAAACCCACATTAAAATTAGCCTCAATTATTGTTATTAATTTCATAACACTCCTGACCAAAAACACGAGCACTTGGATGGCACGATAAAGGCACTCGAATGGCATTAAAAAACCACGTGAATGGCAGTCATTTCCGTCTCCCTCAATCAACTCTTATCATGGCTTTGAAAAATAAAAGTTCTGCAAGGCGAGAAAGTTGTTGCTGAAGATAATTCATTTGGCTTTACTGATTACAGATATAGCTCACGCCAGTATTTATACAGTTTATTCCATGGATCAAGCTTGTGTTTTCTACTATTTGGCAGCATCTTGTCAGTTTTTACTGCATGACTTCCCATGTCCCGATTTTCCTACCGCCTTGACGAACAACAATCATTTTATCAATAAGAACCTTGATTTCTCTCTGTATAGTTCTTTCGCTCAACCCTGAAAACTGCGCCATTTGAGAGATGGTGACACTGTTGTTCTCTTTCATAATGGCGATTATCTTTGCTTGATTTTTATTCACGTCATCTTTCACGCCATTTATCACGTCATCTTTCACGCCATTTATCACGTCATCTTTTGAGGTTTTAGTAGCAAAATGGCCTAAGTCAAAGCCCTCGTGCATTTTTATTGTAACTTGCATATACTCACGACCTTGACTTGTTTTAAATTCCGGCGGTGGTGAGCCGTTTCTTTCAAGCGCACTTAGTATTTTCTGTATACCTGTTGACATTTTCTCTGACAAGTCAATTTCCTTGAAAAACTCACCAATGCGCCTGTTTCTATAACGCCTGCTTATGGCTTTGCCGTTTTTCAAATCGTCCATATCTATATATAACTCAGGTCCTGGGTGGTTTATGATAATAATGCGGTCGATATAAATACGCACTTCAACCGGCTCCCGTATTTGATACGACTTGTGAAATACTGCGTTAACAAGAGCTTCTTCAATGGCATCGTATGGATAGCTATAAAATCTGTCAGCTTCAGCCCTGTCAGGAAATTTAACAACCTTTTCCTCAATCACCATTGTCCTAATGTATGAAAGGGCTTCCCTAACTTGGTTTTGAATCGGGCCGGTGAACGTCTTTTCCGTAAAGTCATCAGAGCCTTCTCTTTCATGAGATCTGAAAAACACCACATCAATTTGGGCGCACGGAAAAAACTTCTCAGGTTTTTCGCAGAACATCAGAATTCCAATGTTTTTGATGTCGATACCTGTATCTGTGGCGTTGGCGACTTCGAGCGCAAGAAGCGTATCTTCTATAGTTCTTGTATTGATACCGTTTGCAAGAGAGCTCTCGCTATCTCTTAGGAAATCCTCAAGGTAGCCCCGCCGAATATCCGAAACTTTAGCATCACGATTAACTCTGTCGTCAAAGGGTACAGAGTTGAACTTGTTATATAGCTCAAACATCTCAGAGCCTTTAGCGGTAGTCTTGACGCTTGCAGGTTTTATCCAATACTCAAGTTGTTTTTTCTTATCGAAAACATTCACAGGTGCTTGGTAAGGGCCGGCATCTCCACCGCTGCACCATAGATAAATCAGATGCTTATTCTGATACTCCACAAGCTCGATTTGCAGTGTATAGTTAGGAGTTATCAACCTACAATATTGAACCAATTCTTGTTGTGTTTTGTCTAGCGAAGTAACAGGCAGTCCTTCAGGTGGAAGAATCGGCAACCCATTTTCTTCAGCGATGCCTATCACAACGTAACCGCCGTTGACATTGCCCCAATCGTTGGCATAAGCACAGATGGTTTGTACAACATCGTTTGGGTTCCAACTTTTTTTGTACTCAACACGGTCGCTTTCAACTACGCGCCCTTTAAGCAAGGTTTCCAGTTTAAGCGGTATCATTTGTCCACCTCCTGTACTTCAGCAGTGATTATAGGTTCAATTTCCACTATACGCTTTTCTACTTTCATAGTGCGAGGCGCAATTGGATTTAACTTATAAGTTGATGCGGATGTAAACTTCGTAGCCCCGGAATTTTTCGAAAGGTTATTTTGCTTCCATACTTCATATCCGAAGGGTTCAAGAATAGTTTTGACCATAAGCCCAATAGCTTGTTTAGTAAATGAGTCGTCAAGCGTATTCATATGTTCTTTGTTGGTGTCTGCAAAAAAATGCTCTATATTGGAAACAACGGGTGTAATAGCAGGCTTCTTTGCTTCACAAGCATCAATAAGCTGTATCAAAACATAACTCTTTGATAAAAAGTCGAACACATTTTGCATATCATCATCATGCTCAAACTTCCTGCAAATCGGATTTTGCTTTATAAAATCATCAAATGTCGCTAGCATAAATTGCACCTCACTCAAAAGTAATTCAGATATTTAATATAGCATATTCGAATCGAGGGGTCAATGACGCTATCACACTAAAACACCTAAAAGCGCAATGTTTTTAAGTCTTTTCAAAAAGCAAACAGCAACTGAATGGCAGCCACTTTTATTATCAATATCAACTACATAATACAAAACAATTCGAGCTATTATGCAGGAAACAAAAGCTAATCAAATTGAACAGTTCAAGATTCCGTTGAAACGGCTGAGTAAATATTTCGCTCCCGCCACACCACATCAGAAAATCGAAGAGACCCTTATAAAAGGCTTGGAGCTGCTACGACAACGAGAACGTAGCCGAAGTGGTGATGCACGTTAAACTTATTATTTTATTAAAGCGCATCGGGCAAAGGCAAATGTGCGATTGCATGATAACTTTGTGGGTAAATCGCACATTTGAGTTCCAGCGCTGTAATGTTTAATATTAGGACACATTGATTGCGAACCTTATCGGCATGTGCCGATAATATTATGGGTTTTAATCATTAAGTTTTAATGAAGTATGCCCGAAATTAAAGTACCGATAGACTCACAACATCAGTCTATTCGATATCTTTCTTGCGCTCCACCCCATACCACGCGCCCATCTAAGGGTGTACTCCCTTGAGTCAGGGTCGGATTCACTTAGGGCTTCGTCCTGCTCATCCGATTCGTACAGTATTCGTAACATGTCTATGAAGCCTCTAAATCCTCCTACATCATCAACAAGGTGCATACCATCTTGTTGAATGCAAACTGGTCTGTGTTTCTCTATTACAGTAGATTGAGCTTCTACCAGTTCTTCTTCGGTGATTACCCCATCTTCTATCAGGTCATCGCAGTCTTTAACACGAGTGATTTCGACAGTCCAACCATCACCATAATCGTAATGATAAAACAACTTATCCGTTACAGGTTTGACTTCCGGCTCTTCCACTTTTCCGTATCCTTTGTACTGACGTTTTATCATTTTTCTTCCGAGATCGTCTGCTCCGAGTGTTTTTTCACCCTCGTGAACCAATATCGAAGACAATATAAGGCGCTCTAATAAATCACTCGTACCGTCTTCCATAACAATCGAGTTATTCATTTCCTCAAGCGTCAAATCAATCACCGGAGCATGCTTAATAATCCTATCTTTTCTGCTTTTATTTTTGTTCTTAAAGTCGAATGGTTCGTAGACAGCCATGTTAGAATGGTACTCCACGAAATCATTGAATTCAGCAGTTGCTATATCGTATTGTTCATACCACCCCAGGTATCGATACGGACCGGTGTATTTCTTTCTGAGCCATGTCTTTATGCTGCCATGCTCGTAATCATCATCGCCATATCTCGCTTCCCACACGTTATCGGGGTATACTGTCTGAAATAGCACTCCAATTAGGCTGCCCCAGCCGCGGACTGAATTATTCGTAAGTTTTTCGTATACCTCGTCTGGCAGATGAAAGGAGTGCAAGTGACCGTTTTGCCAGCCATAGAGCCTTAGAATTGCGTAATGAAGAGCATGAAGTGTCATGTCGTGCGGAATTAGTATATCGCGTTCAATCGAGTTTCCTGTAGACGACCTACCGTGTTTTCTTAGCAAACGTTGCTCGTTTTCGCTCAATCTCTCACTATGTAGCTTAAGATGAATCCGGATTGGTTCGCCTATTACTCTTTCAGAGTTTTTTTCCTTATCAAATAAGCCCATGTTCAAGTTGGACAGAGTCTGCATTTTATGACTCCTATCTCCATCATTTGTATGTTTGAAAAGTACAGAATTCATGCGAGCTTGCTCGTTTCTTTTTCGATAATTCTCGCTACGCACCGCTTCCTGCGATTTTTCGGAAAGATTGTATATGTTTTTTTCGTAGGGAAGCCATGCGGAAACACGTTTTGTGGTAGTATTCATTTTTTTTGCGATTTCTTCAACGGTGTAGCCTTTGCAACGCAGATGGTACACCTCGTCGCTAAATCGTGTTGAGTATGAGCCATATGTGATAAGTGCCTTCCTCACTTTGGCATATGCAAATCCTAGCTCGTGAGCTGTTCTGTGCAGAGATCCGGTCATTTGATATGTTGCATGTATCTCTCTTAATAGTTCATCGTCCATTTGTAATTGCTCCTTCATTTTCGCTTTTTCGTGTCAATCCACGTTCACGGCTTAAAGCATATCACACTCCTCTGCATCGTGTCAACCCACGTGCGAAGTTTTGTTGCAACACCTTCGAGAACATGCAAGCCTAATACTTTCATTCCGCCAGCTTTAGTAATTGTCAGTTATAATAACCGGATGCATTTTAGCTGTTGCCAGACTCAATGCAATTCAACAAGACGATAACTCCGTTCAGACTGTTCCCACAGAATACACCCTCTGATATTCGCTCACAAAGCGACTATATTTACCAATACTGGATAATTCATGCATGTTTATGTTCATCTGAATTAACATCTTTTCAGCCTTTTTTCTTTCAAGAAACTCAATCTCAACTTCGTAGTCGCATTTACCAAGATATAAATTTTTATCTAACGAAATAATCATTTCGTCCAACTCGTAATCAACACGTTCGGTTGTCAGGCAACCAATATACTCAAAATTGACATGCGTTGACGAAAGCATAGATAGATCAAGGGGTAAAATTTTTGACGGAATAACAGACATAAGACCTGTTACCACTTTTTCATATTCCCTGCATGACTTTTCAAATCCGTCAAAGCTCTTATCATGTTTAAACTGTAAAATACATTGATTACCTAATTGCCTTATCCTCAGTGTGTTTCCCATGGAGTTGAGTGTAAAATCTCGCGTGTCGTAATAATGATTTAGTTGTATTGTTCTTGATGGTATTAGCATTTCATCGAGAATATATCTGCTGCGATCAAAGGTTTCTTTTGAAGCTAAAACTTTTACTTCATGTTCAATCATAGCGATAACCACCCTCCCGTTATAATACTGCGCTTGTGCGCTCCACAACTCATAATATTCCCCACTTTCAGCTTCCGAAAGATCATCATGGCTTCCCTGTTGTATTACCTCGCACTCGTAGAAAACAGTGATGTCATCACATATAGTGACAAGATGAAAGCCTTTGGAGAAATAAAGACTGCCGTTTTGTCGCCCACTTCTTCAAAAGAAATTATCATACATCATAAAAATCATTTCTATATTGAACAATGCAGTCCTTGCCCCAATATCTGCTCAGCAAGTCAGATATAACCTTTGAAATCTTGTCCTTTCTCTGCTTAAGGTCAAACAATACGACCGTGACTTCAATACTACTTTTGATTTTATATCTCCAAACTCCTACTACTTGTCCGCAGTGAATTATGCTCGCCTCAATAATTCCTGACTTAATCCATAGCATTCTCGAATATGCCGGATCAATAATCCAGTCTTTGTGAGCATATGCTAGATATAAATTATCAAATCTCGCAGTAATTAGGTATTCATTTTCGAGCCCACCGCACTCCTTCTCATACTCTCCTTCTATGCACAACAAAGACCCATCCCTAACTAAGTCGTTTCCATAGGTATTAATAAGGTGCTGTGACGACGTCGTGTTTATTCCTAGCCAATGAGCAAAATCAGCACTTGTCGCTGGGCCATATTGAGTGAAGTAAAGATTAATTATATATTGCAATGTTTCGTCTATGCCTTTAGAAGTAAATTTGGGAATGCAATTTGCATTCATGAAAATCGTTTTCATGTTTTCGCACGCAGGTACTAAAGCTCCGTATGAGAACAAATCTATAAAGATTCCTCCCCAACTATCAATAAGAATCGAATCAACGCCTATCTCTATCAAGTCAGCTCTGGTGATGACTTTTTTTTCTTGACAAACAGAAATAGCCTTTTCAATATTTGCTCTATATTTATCAGCATCAACTCTGAGCCATTTTTTTCGAAACCAATTACCAAGAAATTGGTTCAGTGCAGAAACAAACGGCAAGGTCAATATTGGGTACAAATGAAGTGTGTTCCGTTGCCCCCAGAGGCGCATTACATCAAGGTTGCCAAGCATTTTTTTATATTCATTTACTGTCATCTGTTTATCTCGAATTGCCATTGACAATCCAGCACTCGGAATATGCTGTGCTTGAATTCCGAACGCGTTGTTAATATAGTCTGACGAACTGAAGCTCTTTTCGATTCTTCGACGCCTTAACTCATTTTTATCCATAGTTATCAATCCAGAAACTCCATAGACGAAACTTATGTAGAAACATCTGTTTCGTTATCGGACCTTTCATATCGAAAGTGTTGGCATAGCATACTAAATAAAGTGCGATTTTTCTCTAAATCCATGTATAATTGCGGAGGAGTAAAATTATATTGCTCTTTAAGCCACTCCAGATGTAGCGCTTCGCCTTCCATGTGGGAAACAATTGGGATTTGCTACCAAATTATTATATAGATCCTTTCTACTCATACCGGCCTTTAATGATTTTACAATATAGTCATGATAGATATTCATACCGCTGCGGAATTGTTTCTGGCAAAGTGCCATAAAGTCTCCACCAATATATTTTCCCACATTCGAACGACTGATGCGTAAAGTTTTCGCTATTTCACGGTTACTGAGACCCGCTGCATGAAATTCGTTGACAGATTCGTAAATTTGCACTTGTTTTTCGTCCAGTCTCAAAATGTTATCCACAGTTGAGTGTCCCTTTTTTACTTGATTCAGTAGTAGTTTCTGATAACTCTATTGATTCGTTGTCAGTACCGGGATGTCTTGGTATCTTTGTTGTTACCGGCATTATTGTATTTAGCGACTTCTTGATAACTTCCAATAAATTCTGATGAAGATGGAACCTGTCGGCTATTTGCATTGCATCAGGTAGCATCTCTTGAATAGCTGTTGCATAGGATGATGCTCTATCCCCCGTTACTGCTTTCACATGCTGATTGTTTCTGAGCCAGTCCTTTAATGTTGCACCATCTCGGCCATCAAGTATTGCCAATGGTTTATGTGTTGCTTCATCTATTATGATTGTTCCATACCTATGACGTTTTTTGAAAGCGAAGTCATCAACACCGATCACTGCTCCGCAGACTGGTTCTTCTTGCATTTGATGGCGTTTGGTCAGTAACCGAATGATTGTGTCACCACTTATCTTGATATTCATTTTAGCACAGATACGAGCACTACCTTCACAGCTCGTTTCCATTGCCAGTGTACAAATAAAGTCTGCACATCGCTCTGTCATTCGGCTATATGTGTTTAAGAACCCATCATATGACTCTACTATTGTTGTAACAATGCAATGTTCATTTAAGCATTTATATTCTCGGGTGTTTACTAAAAGCTGAACGTTTTTACCAAGTATAGGTAAATCTTGTACAGTCCGTTCATACGTGCCATGATAATCAGTTAGAATGCTCTCGCAACTGGGGCATCTACATTCCTTTGTTACTGATTTGAGTCGAATGATTATCCTGTCAGCAGTTTCAACTATGTCTGTTATCTTCAGGTACTCTTCCGGGTAAAATTTGCTTAACAATAGTTTGTTTTTCTGTAATTATTCAGAAGGTCTATCAAAGAAGAATTGCGGCTCACCAGCAATAGCATGTCTGATAGCGTCATAAGCATTTTTGCCATGTTTCTTCACAGAGCCGACATAGGACATGATTTTCATGTAGTTTTCAGCACCACCCAAACTGCGGAAGCAACCTGAGACCTTGGTTTTGGTTTTAATCATACGAATATCTCTCTCGGCAAGATTATTATCGAATGGTACAGCAAAGTTATTGATGAATAGGCAAATTGATGCCTTGCGAGTGTCAAGTCGCTCGATAAGAGAAAGTGTTTTACCTTTTGTCTTACGCCCTCGTTTTTTTACTGTATCTTCATTCTCTAGTGGAGACGGATTTTCAGAATATCCCTGATTGATTATTGTGTCATATCTCCGGTCGAATTTTTGAAGTTTTTCATCGCTAAGATTATCTTCTCTCGCTTCGATTGCTTTTTCTTTCGCTGTTTTCATATCAAGTAGAAGTTCTATGAACTCAGTAGCCCATTTTTGATCCGGGTGACGCTCCTGTGCAGCTACCAGTTCTCTCAGCAGATGGGCACAACAGAGTGCGTGCAACATAGATGGATATTTCCAGTATGGACGCCAACAATCGTGAACGCCAACCCCATAAAACCGGGGCAACACCCCTCCGGCATCCATTCCCACCTGACCCCTTTTCGAATTTATTGTCAGGTGCGTAAACAACAGGTTAGAAGCAGTATGCACCCAATGTTTTATCCCGTTTACTGACGTTCCCGTTTCATCGAAATGGCTCACAGCAGATGACGTTACTTTCTGACGGATTAACTCAACAATCCCTGTCAGACCGTCGGCACACCTGGAGACCATGTTTACGATTGTTCCGGTGGAAAGCGGGATACCGAATACGCCGGATAAGAGTTCATGGGTTCGCTTCACGCTGACAGCACCAACAGTATTTATTGCTACAGCCAGTGCCTGCAGATTCTCGCCGTACTGCACGGGTGCCTTGATGTCTTTCGGAAATTGACCTTTGTGGGACAGCCCGCTTTTGGGGCAGACGACAACAAGGGCTTGGTGAGCAGTGACTTTCACAGTTACCACGGCATCAACCACTTTTCTTGTTTCTCCAACGCCAGCTTGGCTCACGCAGACATCGTAGTTGGGGCATCCAAGGCAGATTGATGGCGCATGGAGGAAAATCTCATCGGGTTCTGCGGTAACGTCGAAGTGTGAGCCAGGATGTCCGGGCTGACCACCAGCTTTCTTGCCGGATGGCTTGCTAAGATTTTTAGATGCCGGCTTGCCGAACTCATCGCTTGATGGAGGCTTGGAACTGTTCCTCGAATTCTTGCCCAATTGTTCGGTTAACTCTTTTATCCTTTGGTTTAGTTCATCTATTGTCTCCCGCAAACTGATGATGATCTGGTGCGACTCGGCTACAGTCACGTTTAAACTGCCGATGATGTTATGAAGCGCAGCATTTGTTTTGGTTAGCTCTTTGAGCTTCATCTCTAATTCATTGCGAGTCATCCTAATCACCTTCTCCCTCTTTGCATCTATAGTTGTATTATACTGCAATTGCTGGGATAAAGCGAATTTTGATGATGTGGGCATTGTTGAATATGACTGTGGATAACTTTCAATATTGTGGGTAACATCTGAGGGTTGTAGTGTATAAATTCGATGTCTTGTATGAGGTTATGTAAAATATGCCATTAGATTAATCTTTTGCCGCTCAGTGTGGATAAAATTTATTATATTCTTTGATGTCGGCGTTTTGACAATCGTTTTGGCATCATTTTGCGTAAGCGTAAAACCAGATGACGTAAAGGCATAAAAGCCACAAGTGAAGAATTCTCAGGAATATTCATTGTACTTTTCTATCAGGCTATTGAATAATGCATCGGGATCGTGTTTGCTTTGGTTAAGTAACGTGAAGCTTACTACGCCTTCATAATCGCTAATGCCAATAAACGTGATTCTTTCGACGTCAGTCTTGTCTAATGCACATGTACAATGAAAAACATTATTGCGGTTGCTCCCCAGTTTATTGATAAAGTCTTGATATGTTCCCGCATTTTTATCTGTGACTGCATCTCCAATATACATATCCTTCGGAAAAATATACTCATTATCAATTTCTTGAGGATCATTGTTCACCACAGAACACTCGCATTTCACGAACATACCACATGTAAGGATGACGTAGGCCAGCTTTTTTGAATCGCAACCTTTTGTGCTGAATATTTGCGGGGCAGAAGCCATTTTACTCACTTCTATTTCCTCCTGTTAGCCATATTTTGAAGCTTGAACGTCGTAGCGCTAAGTTGGTAAAATCTATACAAACGCCATGCGAATCGACAGACACCGGTGCGTCATGCTAATGTTTTCGACTTATGATGAGTTCACTGAAGCATACTTGGCACGAAGCTTTTGTAGCGCATTATGCAATGGTCCCTTTTTACTTGAATACTTTGGTTTCTCCGGCTTGATATTTGAAGCCTTTGCCGGAACCTTGCAGTAATCAGGTATACACTCCCCCCAAGGTAGCAGTAACTCTAAATCAGCGGTAGTAGCGGTAGGCAGCTTCTCTAACAGGAATTCCAGATAGCTACGGGGATTCAAGTTGTTTTCTCTGGCGGTTTCAATAAGCGAGAAGTAAATCGAACTTGATTCGGCACCATTAGGAGTGTTTGAAAATAGCCATTGTTTCCGACCTTGTACAAAGGGTTTTATTGAGCGCTCCGCACGGTTGTTTGAAAGTTCGAGCCGCCCATCGAGATATATGTTTTCCAAGTACATGCGTTGCGAAATTGAATAATCGATAGCTTTTCCAAGCAACGTTTTTGGAGGTGCCTGCAATGAATCGATCCACTCAAAATAGTCATCGGAAACAGGCTTGCTCTGCTTTAGACGTTGCCCGAACCGCTGCTCAGGTGTCATTTCGGAGTATTCATGCTCGAATGCGAAAAGCAGGTTGATATATACAAGACCGCGCTCCGCATTTGAGCCATTGCGCCCAGCAACAGGAATGGATTCATACAATTCTTCCCATGCCCGCCTCGCATGAGACCAGCAGCCAACTACGATTATATCGTCCGACAAATCGTGGTATGCTTCATAACCGTCTGTATGTAAATACCCTTTAAATCCCTTGAGGAACTCCTTCGGGTGGTCCCAGCTTCGTGTCATTTGGTACTCGTAAATGACTATTTGGTGTCCGGCGCAGCCGCTTGTTCGGTATAGCCACTCGTATGACTTTGTTTTTGCAGCCCTCCCCGGCTCATGTAGTACTTGCAGCGATGTTTCGTCTGCATGTTGGACGGTTTCCTTCAGCAAATGTACCTTTAGAAGTGAATAGATTGCAATCAGGTAGTTCAATGCGCAATATATCAGCCAGTTCGACATCACCTGCCTTGAAAGCACAACACCGTCGTGATTCAGACCTTTTTCGATTTGATATAGCGGTATCCTGTTGAAATATTTTTGTGTTGCGATGTGAGCCACTGCCGAAGGCGAAGCCAATGAGCCTTTCATAAGCGGTTCTGGTACTTTCGCTCTTATGATTTGCTTGCCGTTGTTTTTTTCGCACTCTCTGCTGATGCACTCATAGGCATCTACAGTATGCTCTGCGTTAACCACCTTCGCTGGGACAATCTTGAGTTCGTTACGCACTACGGTGGTTCCCATATGGCTCATCGTGTCGCCGCATTCGGGGCAGATGCACTCTGACTCAGGTAGCTCATGATGTATGGTTTCCTTTGGCAGCCCGTCTAAATCTTCCTTGCGCTTGCCGACACGCTTCTTGCGCTTGTACGCAATTTCCTCATATGTAGGTTCCGGCAATGATGGGTCTGCCTGATCTTCCGCCTCATTGAAGAAGTTCTCGAACTTGAGCTGATCGGGACTCCGCTCGCTAGATGAGCCAAACTGCCTTCGTTGTGCCAAAGCGAACTGTTCTTCATAGTGCTTGATAAGGGCATCCTTAGCTTCTGCCGCATTCTGCAATTCCTCAATCAGTTTTGATTGCTTTTCGATTAGCTCCGACTGTATGTTACGATATTCCAGCAGTTCTTCAATCAGTTCTGACTGTTTCTCAATTATTCCGGACTGCTCGGCAACCACTGCAGCAAGCTCATCCTTCTGTTCGGAATGCTCTGCAATGACAGCTTTGAGTGATTGAATTTCCTGCTCCAACTCGGAGATTTTCTTCATCAAATCCATACTTTGATTATATCACAAAAACATAGAAATCGCAAGCATTAACAACGATTTTCGGGATAATTTTCATGATGTTTTTCGGCTGAAAATGTCAGTCCGTTTCAGCTTAAGTTCGACACGTGTCCCGCCCAAAAGATATGCCAATTCTTCACCTGTTAATGTCATCATTGCATCTTCGCCCGGAGCAGGCCAGCGGAAATGCCCCTTCTCTAATCTTTTAAAATGAAGCCAAAATCCATCGCCATCAAATTCGAGGATTTTTATACGGTTACGGGTGCGGTTACAGAACACAAACAATGCATCATCATATGGGTTTTGCTTCAAGCAGTACTCAACTATTGAGGACAAGCCGTTTATGGACTTTCGCATGTCGGTCGCCCCGCACGCTAAAAATACACGCTTACCGTCCAACATCAACATGGCTACATTACCTCCCGCAACAGTACTACTAACTTGTCCACAGGGTACTCGCCGCCCGCTGTTATCTTCACACCGGAAACTTCGACACTGAGGTGGCTGTGACCGCTCGTTGTCGGTGACAGCACGGATTGCAGAGGTGTCTTTACCTCTATAAATCCCGGTGGTGTCAAGCCTGCCAGATTTTTTTGTGTGTTTGCTAACTCTTCGCAAGCCACTTCCCGCAACTTTTTTTGCCAATAGTAGTATCGGTGTTCCGGAATCCCTGCGTCTTTGCAGTATTCCCTAATCTTCAATCCGCTTTCTTTGCGCGCTTGAAGTATGCATGCCCATTCCGATAGTCGGTATTCTTTGGTTACCTCTTTTGATTTCATTTACAACAACCTCGCTTTCGTCTCGATTTTCTGATACAAGTTTTTCGAGATATTCAAAGTTATTGTACCATCCTGCGAAGGTTTTTTATGTACGTTGTCTGGTTTTACGCTTAGCATTTTGCATTGAAATTTCTCCGTTTTAAACAATGATTTTTTTCTGCAATGCACTCTGAGGCAGTACCTACTGAATAATTACGTTTTTCTTTTTCATACGGCACCAACTCTCGCATGTAGTTATGCACTTATTATACTAGGTTTACGCTAACTATTCAAGAAAATTAAACGGATTTTTGCGGAAGAACCCTTAGCAAGCGGAATATACATAATTCTGCTTCGCGATATTTTTTCAATAATTCAGATATGTATTTTTCTGAGTAGCCTGTCTTCGATGATATATCGATACGTCTTTTGCTAGACTGGATACTAATACGCAATAACAATTGTTTCATACTGCATTAATTGCTTCAAGGAGACAATCGACTTTACTTCCTGCTTAAAATTATGGATACTATTTGCAGATATATATCAGCATTATTCTAGTAAATGATTTGACTGCTTTAAAAAAAGAACAAACTGATGCTCATGTTTTAGGATTTCCAAGAGCTGCTCATATATAGACAAGCTCTTCTTTACGTTGTAATATTTTAGTGACTTAGATGCAGCAATAGACCACATTTTATATAACAATAATGATGTTTCTTCTAGCTTTACTTGATTATCAAATACATTTGGATTTTCTTCAAACCATTTATGAATTAATTTCCAAGCATTACGTATCGAACAAAGTCTCCACGCTAATATACCTCCTACATAGGTATGGGGGAAAGCTTTTGACCGCTCTGTAACATCAATTGGCTCCCTAAAACAGTTAATTAATTGTGTAATTCCTTCATTTCCGGAAAAAACATTCTCTGTGTTGCTATTTTGAAAATATTTTAGATGATAATTTCGCAACATTTCCTTTATATATGATTTTACACAATTCTCATCAAGCATATCACCATTCTTGAACTCAATTTTACTTATGACAAGCATTTTTTTAAAGACTTCGTCTAGAATAGATCTTTTTACCATGCCAACTTCTTTATTCTCTTGGTATGGTACGAAATTATCCCTATGCAAACTCGCTTTATGTTCGAAATAATAGTAATGTTCGCTATCATATCCTAAAATCAAAAAAGCATGCCCTCTTTTGAACTCAGAGATATTGTATTCAGGGTCATACTCTCGAATGAAGGGCAACAACGGAACTATAGTTTGTACAATCGCATAACCGTCTTGATCGATCATATCGATTACCGCATCAATCGAGTTGTCATCACTTTCTGAAAACGACACAAAATCATTCCAGTGGTCGTATGACTGGCGCACATCAATAAAGTTGTTATGTTCATCCAGTTCGACCGAATAAAGCAAGTTATTGATCATGGAAAGCATAAATTTACTTTTATGCTCCTTATATCTCAAATTAATAAGCACATATGTAATTAATGGAAAACAATTAATTAGTAAGTCAAAATTTTCATCTTCTATGCCTGAATCCAAAGATAGAATTAAACCGTTCATATAATACCCACTTCTTTCATAAAATTATTACAAATGCAATTACTAAGCTTCGCTGTATATGTAGTCATTGAGAAAAGCCAAATTCGCTAGCTACTTTGGTGATGCTTCTTTCGGTCTTTAAAGATGTGCGGATCATTTCGTATTTCACTTGGACAATGTCTTTTTTATCGAAGAACGAGGGCGAATTGAATATGTCTGCAGATACTTTTTCGTGTTTCCTGTTGAAGTGTTTGAAATGGATATATTTGGCTATACCTACTGCTCACTTGTAACCGGTCAAGTAAAATGCAACAAAAATGGCCATTTAGAATACAGCATTTTCGGACATCAGGAATGCAGCACTGGTCACCGCTGCTAAATTGCGTAATACTTAGTTTTCTACGAACCTAAATCAAGTTTTAAGAAAGCGCTCTCTATGATTAGCTTGTTGTCATCAAACTCTAATGACACTTCTAAGCCTGGTGAGTAAGTCCCTAACGGTAGACTGTATCGGTTACCTTCAAAAAATATTGTATTGCTTTTATGTACTTGTCTTGTTACAATGTTGTCACAGTATTTTACTGAAGAGGGTACCGGTTTGAGAAATAGTCTTTCTTGTTCAAAGACTTCTGCCGGTATCTTCTTTGTTGTTTCGTGGAGTTTTGCATTACCTGTCCTATCAAGCCAATCCTCAAATTCTTCGTTCCAGTGGTCTATTCCGCAGAAGTTTCGATTCTTTGCAAAATTACCTTTGAAGTATTTTACAACCGCCTCAATACGTCCCTTCTTTCAGGGTCATTTCCACGACATAGGTAAACTTCAAAACCCCTTGATTTACGGAACGATTCAAACTCTTTAGTGAATATTATGTCCCCGTAATTCTCATCTACCGCAAGCAAGCGATCCTGGTCGAATACCAACTCTTTCGGCATACCGGTCATGTATTCAAAACAGGTATCGATAGCTTGTATGAATTGAGTTGATGTTAATGCTTTGGTGTACCATACTCCATATTTGTATCTGGAGTTAGATAATACCGCTGCAACACAGTACAATTTGACACGTCGGCGATTGTAGTTATCATCCACCCACTTTTCTCCGATATCTATTTTCATCTGTTTGCCCATTGGTGGATCTGTAATAGCTTCATATTGCCGTAGATTCTCTTTCAGTTTCGGAATTGAATACTTCTTCCGTATTCCATTAACGTACCGGCGTACCGTGCGATCCCCAACCTCGACTTGATAATGCTCTTTGAGCCAATCGTGGATCTGAGCCGCTGTCATATCCGGGTGTGTTCTGAGCCAATCTGCTATGACGCCTTCATACAAATCGAGATTACGCTGTCTTTCTACCTTTAGTACGTTTTCTTCAAATTCTTCTGATGTCATCGATAAGTACTTGTCCACTGTCCGGAAATTCATGCCTTGCTTCTCGGCAATTTGACGTTTGCTGAATCCTGCATTCTTCATGCTGTGTATTGCGTAGTACATTAGCCACCTCTTCAAATTCTTTTCTCCTTTGAAATGTTTTTGGTGTCATTTAACACTTTATCATTTCTCAGGATTTTGTGTTGTAGTCGGTGACCGTTTTTGCTGCACTTACTGTCCGTTTTCGCTGCATTCCTGATGTCCGTTTTTGATGTATTTTATTTTACCATTTACATCGCACCTAGCCGCATCTTTTTCATGGTGTCAATCGTAGCCTGATTAACCATCAATGCCACCCCCTCTGCGGGAGTAGTCGGCACCACGCGTTATGCCCTCTTGTATATTCCGAGCCGAAAAGGTATACTCAAATAATTGATTTATTTGCGTTGTTACAGCAATTATTGGTATCAAAAAAGCTAGAGAAGTTGCAAATTTGACAAGGCGACCCGCAGGTGGGCGGGTGCAGAGATTAAAAGAAATCAACTATGTTGACAGGGGTGGGGAGCCTGGGGCTGTTTATTGATTATTCTCGTGCGGCGGAGCGCAGTCTGTATTAACGTCCCTCTCCAAGGACAATATGCTACGCTTTAAAAAGAATGACGCTATCAATTGTATGCATTACTTAAAGATTCTTCTGAGCCAAACACCTCGTTTTTTGCATATAAAGAATCTTTAAACACAGTATACTCGCATGAATCCATGTTTTTCATATTTTCTCCACTAATGTTGAGGTTTTTAACAATGCAATTATTAAAAGAAGTAATACATTTCTTAATATTTTCCATACTCATACCGCTGCGTAACATTTTCAATATCCCTATGTAATCAAAATTATATTGCGGCATCCAGATAGATTCTTTTATCTCCGAAAAAGATTGTTCGATGTAGTCCTGAGCTGTCCTTGAGTCCATTGTTGCATGAGACCATGTGTAATGCCTGCCATTCAAATCATAACTATACGCATTTTCATGAATCGATGTCATATGGTCATAGTACCATAAATGGATTCTATAGAAGTCAGGACAATAATCTCTGATAAAAGCTATGCTCTTCTGTACACTTATATCTGTTTCTCCAGGAAAACCAAAAATAAAGGAGGCAAATGTAGCAATTCCTGCGTCCTTCAATAGTTTCATCCCCTTGACATAATCAGCAACAGAAACATTCTTATTCATGTTGTCTAAAATACCCTGATCCGCAGATTCAATACCTAAAAACACACCATCGCATCCACTTTCTCGCATTAAGCTTACAGCTTCGCAATCTAAAAATTGACATCTGATGAATGCGTTCCATCGAAATGTACAGTTATTCCGTATTTTCATTCTGAGTATATCCTTGAACCTCACATTTGGAACATTAAATGAATCGTCAATTATATTCACACTTTCAACACCATAATCATTCAATATTGCAAACAGATCATCTACACCTTGATTAAAGCGCAAAGTTTCATATGCACCTTGATGTTTCGGAAAAGCGCAATATGCACAAGAGAAAGGACAAGACCGTGCAGTTCGTATCGACACGTGCTTACCTATATGGTTACGAAACAATTCCCATCGTATGGGACTTTCTGAGAGCGGTCGACCATCATATTCCACATGTGTAAAGGAAAATTGTTTTTCAGATTTAAATATTAGGTTGGGGATATTATTAATGTTACTCCCGTTTTTGATGCATTGAATCAGGGATGCAAGCGTATGTTCACCTTGTGTTGAGTTAATCCAGTAATCTGCACCAATCATATTAAATACATTTTCATTATGCTTTTGAGAATATGTTGAGCATTCTCCTGTTATAAAAGGACCCCCAACAATTATAAGGGCATCGTTTCGCATTGATCTTATAAAACGAACTATTTCTATAATTGGCTGTGCCGATATATATAATGTGGTTGTGATGGCATATACTATTGCATTATTATCTTCAATTACATTAGCAAGTTTTTGCTTGTCCCTTTGAAAATCAATAATGTAATCAAATGATAAACCTGTCTCGTGTAAGTACGAAGCAATAGATGCAATTGTAAGGCTAAAGTCACCATATACGCTGAATTGATTATCACCACTATCACCCGATATACTGTTGATTAACATCGGCATTGTATGTGGTCTGTCATTATACAAAACGAAATTCATTCTTAAATCTCTATAGTTTTCAGAAGTCATTCCAAAAAAGCGCAAGCTTTTCTCATAGAATGTAAAATCACCCTCATTATGACCAATTAAAAAGCAATCTACCTTGTTCATTATTCAACCCACTTTTATGTATAATTTTTAATAAACTTTTTGATCGTTTTACACTAGGGTAAGACTGTACATATTTTGGATTCTCCGTTTTCATTAATGTTACTTTAGTGCAATTACTCTATTGCAAAGCCTTATAGACGAGTCTCTGTGTGCAACAGTAATTATAGTCTTATTGCGTTTTCCGGCGAATCCGGTGTATATTCCGAGCCGAAAAGTCCACGTTGCCGCAGTAATAAGTCCATGCTCACGGTGAAATAAGTCCACTTAAACGGAAGCAAGTCCACACCAATTTCTGACAATTCCCCTGTCAAGAGAAGGGTGGAGATTTGCGAAGCAAATACTACCCGACCTTGACAGCGCAACGCTTTAAACAATAGTGTCTGGGTTAGTGACCACTTGTGGGCATTAACCCTTGGATACAGAATTGAGACATTTGCTGGAAATTAAAGCAAAAATACAACGATGGACTCGTTTTCGTGCAGATGGGCTTGTCGGAGCGGAATCTCCATCCGGACGGCAAAACCGGAATTATGCTGCGAAATACGCACTTATCCTTAGAAACATTTCGTATAGCATCTTGTACAATGTTTTCACTGTATTGATCAAGAGCACTTGTTGCTTCATCGAATATAAATATATCAACATCACGTAAAAATAATCTTGCAACCGCAGTTGTTTTGATATCTTCTGTGCTGTCTGTATATTCCGCTTGCTAAGACCACAATGCACGGTTAAATAGTGCATACGTCACGGATTGAGAGTGCGTGAACATCGGGAAGAGTGCATCTGACAGCATAAGCATCATCATTGCTGTAGCTTTCGGTTGTGGCAAGTGCGGAAAACCTGAGTTATTCCACACTTTCCACAACTCTACGGATATAATATGTTGTTGCTAGAATGTAAGCGAACGGAATTCTAATGATTCTTTGCCTTTGTACAGCTTAACCATGTGATTATTGTAGCGTTCACTCTCCATGGGGTCATCGCCATCGCAGTATTCTGATACAAACTTCTTGTAAGCGGCGTAGTCATAATAGCTGCCATGCAAGTCAGATAATGATTCTCCCCTTATCGTTTCTCCTAAGTCCTTTGGAAGATGCCAGCTAAGCAAATGCCTGAGACGGACTACCTCGGAAGCGAGATGCTGGATATCGTATATGAGATGATCGACAAGCATGAATGAGTCCAGTTTACAGTCTTTGCAGTAGCGGTCATCGGTATTGTCGTTGTCGTAATCAATCATCTCGTCCACCCGCTTTCCCGGGCTTTCAAACCGTGACGCTCACGCATAGAGATTTTTCCGTCAATAAAAATATCATATGCATTGTGTATGATGCGATCCATAATAGCTTCGGTTACAGGTCGTTCATCGTCAATACCAATTCTTTCATACCAACCCTTGCTGTTGTATTGTGTACAAAACACTGTGGAGCATGCGCATCTGGCTTCAATAATTTCCAGCATATCATTTGCTTCCTGTGATGATAAGCACCGTAACAGCCATTCATCAAGAATCAAAAGATCAACTTTCTGAAATGCTTTGACAGTTTTCTTAAGCGTGCCGGTTCCTTTTGCTACAGCCAGTTCATCTAAGAGTTCGGGCATACGTATGTATTTTACCGTTTTGAACTTCCTGCAAGCTGCGTTTCCGAGAGCACATGCGATAAATGTTTTTCCATTTCCGGATGCACCTTCAAGAATAATATGACGGTGATCCTCAATGTACTGGCAGGTGCCGAGTCTCTGCATTTCTGTTTTATCGAGTTTTCTGTCGGTATGATACTCAACACCTTCGATTGATGCATCATGTATTGTGAAGTTGGCATTTCTAATGTAGCGGTTGAGTTTATTGCGTTGCCTTTTGCTCCATTCCGCATCAACGATAATACCGAGGCGTTCTTCAAAAGACATATTTCCATATCTTTCCCTGTCTAAGAGTTGATGCTCAAATGCGCTTGCCATTGTTCCAAGTCTTAAATTTTTCAGGGTTTCTACAGTAGATTGGTTAATCATTTGCGTCACCCCCTCTGCGGAAGTAGCCGGCACCGCGGGTTATGCCATATTGACCGCCCCTTGATGACGCTGGAGTATCAGATTCGTCCTTAACTGAATCCTGCCCGTTCTTTAAGATGGTGGTAATGATTCGGATTGATGGCTGAGTAGTGAACGCCATTGCACGGCTGCAAGCGTTTTCGAGCCTATTGTGACCATAACGGTCAGCAAGTTTTGTTAAACTGGCACATGCCTTGTATCCCTGTTCGGGAACTTTGCCGCTTTCAAGAAAATATGTGATGACCGCAAGTGTGCTGGTGCCAATGCTTGTAGCCCACAATATGAATTCCTCTTCGTTGTATGATAAATATTTTCTGTGATTCTCCGGCATATGCTCCGGTACGATTATTGGGTCACGGAGCACCTTGTAAGACCTTGGCTGTGAAGCCACCCTCGCACCGTGGAAAAAAGCCTCGACAACATTACGTGTTATTCTGATATCAACTTGCTCGCCAATCAAATCAAACGGCACTGAATACTTGTTTTTTCCGTCAGATATGAGATAATCTTTCTGTACGGTGGCTTTTGACCAAACTGCCGTTTCATACGGAGTGGCGGGGAGCGGCTTTAAGAATTGTTTCTCTTCATTGAGGAATGCCGTTAGGCGGCTTCCCTCCCTCTTGGTAAAGTCTTTAGCATTGAACTCTTCCAATTTCTCGGAAACAGCCAGTTTAAGTTCATGGAGCGTGAAGAACTTCCTGTTCCTTAGAGCCGCGATAATCCATGTTGAGACATGTTTCACCGTGACTTCTACCGCAGATTTGTCTTTGGCATGATCGACTCTGGCGGGAACAATCGCAGTATCATAATAATCGGTCATTTCACTGTAGCTTCTGTTGAAAACCGTTTCATAACGTGTATTCTTGTCAACACCGGTCTTTAGATTGTCGGGGATTATGAGCCTTGTGGAGCCGCCAAAATAGTTGAACATATTAACATGGCAGGCTATCCATGATTCAGACTTCATATCAAGGCAGGGTTCTACATACGCAAACCAACTACAAGGTAGGACTGAGACAAAGAGGTAAGCTGTTACTGTTTCTCCGGTTACTGCATCGTAGATATCGAATGTGCTGCCCGCCCAATCGACCATTACGGAGTTTCCCGGCTTATGGCGGATACGCATTGTCGCCTTTGTAATCCTTGCCCATTTGCGGTATTTATCACTGAACTGTGTGGACATGTAGGGGATTGCACCCTCGGCGCGGCAAGCCTCGCAGTATTCAGTCCATAGCAACGTTAGTGTTACGCCATCCTTAGCAAGCTCGTTGTGAATATTCTGGTAGTCAGGTTCTTTTCGGTTACTTTGATTAGCACGTTCCGGATAGAATAATAACTGTAGCACATTGTTTGTTACATCGGACTCAAGTGGCCACTCCACCGTATGCTCATCGGCTCGTAAAAATACATCACTGATTGTATTTCTCGAACTCCGAACGCTTGCTGCGATTTGCAGCCGGTTGTACCCCAGACTTCGTAGTCTTAGGATCTCTCGATAATTTACCATTTGTTTCTGCCTCCATAATGATTGTAGTCACACATTAATGCATGCCGGCATCATTATATGAGAAGAAGCCGAGTATGAAAAAACAAAACTATTCCGTTGAAATATTATTAACATCTATAGGTGTGAATATATGAGCTTTGATTATGAAGTATATGAAA
>Ga0131853_10005447_pt1 | contig 22936 bp, 9 predicted proteins | sample TergutLab28metaG_FD_92764 | JGI IMG/M metagenome (GOLD analysis project Ga0131853, IMG submission 92764) | Labiotermes labralis P1 segment gut microbial communities from Petit-Saut dam, French Guiana - Lab288 P1 (version 2) (version 2) | ecosystem: Host-associated > Arthropoda: Insects >...
TCGTTGCTAAAGTCACACTATAAAAAGTCACATTAATTTCGCTGTGCCAGTTGGGTATTGTGGCAGCATGCCGTGTTGTGTAATGTTATGTTGCGAAGAGTGCCCTGCTACGGATGTGCATTCTGTGCTTCGTTGCGTGATACTTCGTATAATAACATTAAACAACACGGCAAGCTGCCACAATACCCAACTGGCACAGCGAAATTAATGTGACTTTTTATAGTGTGACTTTAGCAAGGACGATACGGCTCCCTGATGATGGTCCTAGGACCGAAACATGTCGGAGCGTTTCATTTTTTAATGCTTTAATGTTTAAATTTTATATATGTGCAGTAGTTGGTATAATAATTGAGTCACAGCGTGATGTTGAAAAATGCTTAATTAGGAAACACAATTACTGGATCGGATGTTTCACATGTCATTAAATTTCACTGCTAGTGGTTTTGAGACTTCTTTGTTCGAATTCCGATTTTTTCAACTTACTAGTGCAAGAGTTTATACAAGGCTATGTCACTGACGTCGGACTTCTCATGTAACACCGTTAGTTGATTTGCTGAATGTACAGCAGAAAGGTTCTTTCCAATTAGACCGTAAGGAGGGGCTTCTATTGAAAATGATCGTCAAGCTAATCTGCAAAGTTTACTGCGATTTGTATAGATTGGCTTAGACATAGAGTGAAACTGTACTCACTTTCTGCAACAAACTGCAGGTACAACAACAGTAGGCCCAAAAAACCATAAATAAAAAAATGTAGAATAATTACCCTTGAGAAGCCAACAATTTCTCAGAGAGTCGAAAAGGTTCCTGAATTTATGGGCCTAGAACATCCCTTGCTGTGTTCACAGGAGGCAGGCACAGGTGCTTCTCCTAAGTCATACGAGACCAGTCCACACCTTCCCGTCCTCTGTAAGGCCCAATAAAACTTTTCCCTCCGATCTACGTTCAGGACTTCCGAGTGTCATCGTTTCTTTAGGTTTTCCCACCAAACTCCATGCCACATAGATGACTCATTTCAACGTCTTTGATTCGATCACTCTAGCAGAGTATGGCGAGGAATGGGAATGAAGCAACTTCTCACTATACGGTTTCTTCTAGCCTCGTGTTTCTTCGTCCTTCTTACATCCAAACATTCATTCTCCTTACAGTCTTATTCTAAAGTAGCCTCAATCCGTTTGCTCCCTTAATGTCAGAGACCAAGTTCGACACGCACATAAACAGGAGGCATAAAAATATTTTGAAATGTTTTAATCTATACAAAAGACGGGAAGCCAGTAAGCATTTCCCAGTTTTAAGGTGCCCCAAATTTCTTTGCGAATAACCTGATACTCTTTGGTGTCGTTCCGAAGTGTGTTAAATCTGAGAGACTTTGAAAGGATTTATGGCTACCTTTTTGTTCTGATTTTTTCTGCATTCTTTTGACGTGATATAAACCTGCGGGATCTCCTTCGTTTTCTAAGAATTTAATTCTAAACTAATTGCTTCATTGGTGGCTAACAGAGATTCTGTGATTTTTTTTAGCGATATTTGGAAGGCTAATAATTTCTTTGAAAAAATGGCTGAGTTCAGTTACAGTTTAATCTCGATTATCCGGGGTAATAATGTGGAAGGGATGCACGGATAATTGAGAGACACGGGTACTCGAAAACATTTAGTTTATTGAGCCACAAACACAAATAGAACTAATTTATTGACTATAAACATAATACGTACATATCTTACAAGTATGCACTTGTTGTTGAAATAAATAAGCCATGATTTTTGTTCGTATGGATGATTTCATTCCAGCTCTCGGCTCTAAGTTCAGTTGTTACCTACCTTCGTCATTAGTCATTAGCAACATACATCGTGTAAGGGTAATCCGCAAATCGTGAAATTGAGTGTACGCTGTATTTGATAACGACGTTCACAAATCGAACTTAATTAACGAAAAATTGAAAACAGATTAAATTCGCGGAGTGATTGTAACCTTCAGTTCAAAACCTTTGGTCTTTCCGTATCTAAAACACATATGTTAGAAGGCTATTATTTTGTCGACTTTTACGCGTGAATCTAAAAACATTCTCACATCCAAGGAAGAACACAAATCGGGGGTGTTCGAAGAGAGTCACGAAAGAAATATTTGTACTTGTAGACAGGACGAAATAGGAGAATGGAAAAAATTACCTAACGAAAAGCTTCATTACTTACGCTTCTCGCCTAATCCCATTAGAATAATAGGAAGGGGAAAGGAAATATCCAATTCCTGTCATAAATAAATAAATAAATGTTTATATGAATACAGTTCACAAACCTGATAAGAAGAAACCACTTAGAACATGCGGATATAAAGTACAAAATTACAATTGCGTCCTTGTAATTGATTAAAGTGAAACCAGACTTACTAAATACAGTTATACCCCCAAAATGATATGTAATTTTATATCTCTAAATTGCGCCACTGCCATTCGTGTCAGTAAATAGAAATATCGTAGATGTTTTACTCGAAATTTACGTAATACGTTAATTACAATGTAAGAACTTGTTAGAAGAACATTTAGTACAGTGTTAGTGTACAGTACTTGTAGATCATCTTTACCCTTTTCTTAATAACCTCATATATTACTACAGGGACTATTTTTAACATTTAACTGCCCCACACATATTGCTACTACTTCCTCCAGTTTTTTTACTTGCAAATTTCACTTTTTTTGGCACCTTCGTTTACTCACGAAAAGCCCTATTACCTTTGTCCTGTCCGTCCATTCTTCTTTATCAGCGCGTCTACCACCAGAGGAATTTTCGAGAAATTTGATATTGGGGAACTTTTATGAAAATCTTTCAGGAAAGTATCAAATTTGGTTAAAATCAGACAAAAACATCGGACATTCTTCACAATGATATAAGTACGTTTTATGGTTGCCGGCGATTTAAATGGCCATAAAAGCATTGTTGACAGCAATATGTAGTACAACAATACAAATGCCTTTACACGTCAACAGTGTTTACGGCAACGCGCCACAATATTACGTTATGCGTAAATTCCCTATCTTTTGTAAATCAGCAGCTGCTGTATTTTTTCTCTTGTGCTTTTCACTGCTTATATCACTAATACAGCGTCCACTGGTGGGTTTGTCCTGTAATAAATTACAAGACAAACAGTGTAAGTATAATATTAATGCGCGGTCGTGAAATCATTGTTGCAGTGGAAAAGCAGTAAGTGATACATATTCTGTGTGTGTGTGTGTGTGTGTGTGTGTGTGTGTGTGTAGCCTTAGGTGACCAGCATGTAATGCGCATGCGCTATATTGTCATCTGTGGCACGCCCGGTTCTAAGAAATTTTTCCACATTATCTCATAAATGGCACGATTTTCGGGAAAAAAAAGTTACTGAACATAAAGTGTGTTTTTTCTGCAACTTTTATCTGAAAAATTTCTCATTCTGGGAAAATCTGAACGAGATGTTATCATAAATGTACATTGATCTTCATGTACATTATCCGTTATTCGTGTCAGAATTTAACGAAACTTGAATTTTCTCGGCGTTTTTCGAAAAATAGTATCAAATGTCTTGAAAATTCGTCTAGTGGAAGGACTTGTCAAATGCGGACATACGTACGGACGGACAGACATGAGGAAGCTAATAGTCCTTTTTCGTAATCCTGCGACGGAGCCTAAATATGGTTGGCTGCATTGTGCAGAAGAGCTGCAGGAAGTTATTTTGTATAAGCGCAGACCTGATTCTTGTTACTACTGCCCTTTTCCTGGTACTTAACCCTTATCCTGCTAAAGTGGAGTATATGGTGAGCTCCTAATAATGCCAGTAAATGGCAGATGGGATTTAATTCGGCGTTTCAAATGTTAAACATAAAATACAGAGTTAGTATTATTAGATATTGCACTGTAACGTTACGTTTTCCCTACGGTGAATCAGCATCCGCGTTATTTCCTGTGTGTACTGTGATACTGAAATTTGTCACACCGTCGTCTTACCAGCCTAGAAATGGTAAGTTGAATCTCGAGGGCTCTAGAAAGCAATGCACAGAGGAGGTAAGAAACCAGGGTTGTGAGGTCAATGGAAAACATCAATCCCAAATACACTGGTCGCTAGTACAGTTGAAAAGAGTTCTCCTAATAGCGCGAGACGGTAAACGTTTTTGCACTGATAGTAGTCGCTGACCCACGCCCTCCCACCACCCACATATCCCAACCCAACTCACACTATACACATTCCTTAAATACCTTCGAACATGGAGCTATTTCGGGCATCATGTGCAAAGCTTATGGCCATAGTTGTGCCACAGAAGTTTTAGGCGGACGGCAACGGGTGCGGGGGGAGGGGGAGGGGCAAATTTTCTATCAATGGTTCCCAATGTTAAAGTAATAGAATTTTCTGTCCACAAATTTTTATGAGCGCTAAACGAAGGTGGCGCTCCAACGGGGGCCCTATGCAGAAGCTTGGCTCTTAATTTCAAGTGAAACATAATTTGTATTTTGTCATAAAGCATAATCATTTTAAAGATTTTTTTTTAACTTGTCAGGAAATTCACCGCGTGTAATTTGTACTCGATATTACAGTATCGTGATAACGAGCACCCGCCGTGCATCACTTGTATAGATATGAGTAAATTAATTACATATTAATTGCTTACGCATGAATGAATCTTGGAGATTTTGGGTTTGAAGTTCACGTGAACAGCACCTCTAAAACGATCGCAAAATACGCACTGGCCTACAACGCCAGTCTGAGTGTACGAATCGTCATATACGTTTGTTTGCTGGCATTTGCATAACAAATGTATGTATCCCAGCCATCATACCACAGTAATGCCAACTGTCCGAAGCGAATGGGAAGCTATGTCGCTGGCCTGGTGTTGTCATTGTCTGGAGCATGGTGAAATTAATTACATGTTTGATAAACTTCCTGATTGATGGTCATTATTTAATGTCATAGTTGTTTAATGTGTTGTACGCTTGTAAGGGGCGTACAGATTTATATACTATTTTGTGGCAGGCAAATATGTTAAATAAATATCATACATCTAATTAGTCAGCGCTTCGTGCTAATGTACTAGTAACTTCCCCTCTAAACGTAATGTGTAATTCGATGAGTGTGTTCACGCGGGCGTCGCTTTTTATTCTCTTTTCTGCCATCTTCAGCTTCGGCGAGTCAGTTTCAGTGAAGATTTTTGTGTGTAGTTTCCACAAATAACTAGTAGAAGTATATAAAGGTAAAGCAGTCCCGTTACAGGCCTGGAGTGGCCCAGAAGGTTCCAGGAAGTTAAGGTTCCCAGATCTCATGACAACGGCACAGGATGGTGGTAAGGTTGTCAGCCTTACGCACCGGCCCCCTTTACCCCTAGGAAAGGCTCCTAGTACTCATTTCTGTTAGAGGCTGAGTCGACTCCAGGGCCATAGTGCGATCGGAAGGTTTTTATGTCAATGAAAAATTCCAATGACACCATCTTGGATCGAACCAGCGACCTTTCGATTTGTAGCACAGCACTGTAACCACTGTGACACCGCTGTCCCCAGTAGAGTATATATTTATAAAAATAATCGCTGCTACACAAGAGGCTCTCTAGTGGTAAAATTTGTATCCTTTCGCACGTTAGCTTTATAACGCATATTTTATACGCTTCCATTAATTAGCTGTAATGTCCTTCCAGTCGTTTACGCTCAGCGCTGAAATTCTTCGGGGTTTGTGACAAATTAATTGCCTGCTTTTCTGCTAGAGAATTTGTTTCCTTCTGTTTCTACCCTGGCCCTTGTCTATCTATTCACTGTAGGTATAGAAGTTATCGTTGCCCTTCTTCATACTGAATGGCACACGCGCACATAAACTCGGTAGGACTCCTCTGGACGAGTGATCGGCCCGTTCTAGCGAATATACCGCTTGCTATAACATGAATTTCTGTCACATGCTTAGTATTGTGAGTACTATACACGACCCATAAGACTGGTCATGGTTGAAAGAGAAATACACTTAGCGTACTTGGGTCGACAAAATGGAATCATGCGTCAGTGTTTTGTCTCGAGTTTCTCTTCTTACACTTGAAACACACAAGCATCAAGGAGTGAGAAGAAAAAACGTGTGTTGCTACAATAAATCTGTCAGTGTTGGTATAAAAATAATTATTGAGAATATCATTAATTTTAATGGTAAAATGTCTGATAAATTTGCCAACTGTAAAGAAAGGAGAATGAACTTTTTATGCAAATAAAATATTAAATTATGTAATATGTTAATCTGATGTTTATTGGACCGTGCATCATTGTGATAACTGAAGAATAAAAACCCAATTAGATGCCACTTATTATTTTATTGTACTTTTTTTAGGTTCAACATGTTCGGGCATTACTCTGTCCATCATCAGAGCTCGCGACTATGATGTTGATTACCACATTGGTAGTTTCGTTCTTGGTTTGCTGTATGTTGGAGGTTAGGTGCGGTTAGGCTGGAGTAGTGTCCGGGTTGCAGGCTGCAGGCTGGAGCCCAGACACTACTCCAGCCTAACCGCACCTAACCTCCAACATACAGCAAACCAAGAACGAAACTACCAATATGATAATCAACATCACAGTCGCGAGCTCTTGATGATGGGCATAGTAATGCCCGAAACATGTTGAACCTATAAGAGGTACAATAAAAAAATAAGTGGCGTCTAGTTGGTTTTTTATTCTTCAGTTATGTAACATGTTATTGAATGACGTTTATATAACTTGTTTCAATAAAATTAGAACAAATTTTAGGCGTATTCTTATGGATGTGTTTTACCGAAACTTCATAAATTTGCAGTGCTTCATCATAGCTTAGAAATAAATAACATTTGAAATTAAATTACGCCATTCTTATTAATCATACATTAATCCTAGGCCCAGACCTGCCATAAGAAAATTCCACGAGCCGGCACTCCCTTCAAGCCGCACAGTCCCACATGACAACATGTTTTGACAGTCACACCGCGTGTTCTAGAAGCATCAGTTCTGAGACCTGAGACCTTCTAGAGAACAAATAAGTCAAAGCTGCTGGAATGGCTCGCGCGTGTAGATACTATTTCGATTTCTATCACTGAAATACGTGCATGTTTTATGTGTACGCCCCAAAGCCAACTTTTTATTCCGTATGAGGGTGTGTGGAAGATGCATGTGTTACACGCGCAAGGGAATGCTAAGAGATTCTTGTATCTTTAAAAGTTTTGGGTTTGTTTTCTTTTTACATATATTTCACATGTGTTTTACTGCCTTGTTATTATGCACCGTTGGTTACTACTCTTTCTCCTTTATGTATACATATATATATATATTTTTTTTTTGTTCAATTAATTATTCTTGCTTTTTCTTTCTTGTATGGCTCTTTCGAAACTTTGCACTGGATGCTTCGTTACGATGGACAAAACTGGTTCCGATTTCTATGCGGGAGGTTTCCAGTTCAAATCTCGCCCAGTACGCCGACTATCCTGACAAAGAAACCCTTTCTACAGTTCTTGTGGGCAAATGCTGTGATAGAACCTTAAATTTTGCAGCGATCTCTTCCTTCCTTGTCCCCTCATATACTGCATATGCAGCCACAATACCGATAACTTCATATAACGATATATGTAACCGAAGTCAACATTGTAACTTCGGCGAAGCACAGGCTGGGATCTCCCTGATGATGTTTCATGTAAGCCGAAATATGGTGGAGCAACCGCTATAATTTTAAATGATTTTAACAGTTTAACAATTTTATAATAATTTGTGTGCATTAGTTGGATAATAAAGAACTAATATTATCAACATGCACGGTGCAACTACGAAGAGTATTAACAGCACGTTCAAGGACAATTTACAAAAATTTTTCTCTTAACCAATGTGAATAAATATTTACACAATGACACAAGTGAAACAGAGGTGAATGTAAATATAAGTGCAAATAACGGCAGTGAAGAATTGTAAAAAAAAACCGCGACTTTCGGTAAGCTAATTATAGCAGTAAATGTTTCGGTCGTTTATGTGTATTTCCTGTACATGTGTGTCAGTTTGGCTAGAATATAAGTCCCTACTTGTTGGACTAGAGAATTAGTGTATGAGGGGCAGTGAGTGAAAATTTGGTTGTAATTCAGAGGATAATAATGCGGATGGGTTCAATGTTTAAATTGTTGTGCATGTGAGAAGTTGGGGTATGCCTGGGGGTGGTAACCGAGGACTCGGAGACATTTTGACTGTATAACTTGGAGTCTGAGATAGTTGGAGGAGCATGTGGAGCCGCAGAAAAGTGTGGCGTAAGTAACAATGGATCGAATAAGTAATTTATATAGGGTTTACTTGTTGGACTGTGTGAGTGCTGAATCTCGGGCGAGGAGGGGAAAAATATTACAGAATACGCCTGTAGCTTTATTGGCGACGGTGTGCAGGTGCCGGGTGAAGAGAAGTTTTGAATCAAGCACAAGGCCTAGATAGCGGACGGTCGGGGCCCAGGACACAAAGGTGTCCTGAAATTGAATAGGGTCCGGGAGGGTGGGACGGCGCTTGGAAAATAAAATGGTTTTAGTTTTGTGGGTATTTACTCGGAGTTTCCACGTAGTGAAATATTTGGACAGGGCCGTCATAGCATTACTGAACCTGCTGGATATAATATCGGGTCGCCAGGACTGAGATAGTAGGGCAGAGTCTTCTGCGTATAAGGTGAGGTGGGTGTGGGGGGGGGGGGCGGCATGTCAGAAAGATAAAGGGAGAATAATATAGTCGATAGTATGGCAAGCTGAGGCAGACCGGGGGCGGGGGGGTTAGGTTTTGGGGTGAAGATAGTGTCATTCAGATGAGCAGTAAAGGTAAGACCTCCAACGTAGAACGTCGAGAAGAAAAGATAATCCGACAAGTGAATTGAGATAAGTTTGAAGAATAGGCCGTTTATCCATACTGTATCGTAGGCTTTCTCAATACCAAATAAGACCATGCCTTTGTGTTTGCGAAGATTAAAGTCGTGGGTAAAGAAGTTGGCGATTCTGGCAAGTTGGGAAGACAAATTGTTCCGGGGGTAGAATGTGAGTCTGATGAATAAAAGAGATCAGTCTGTGGGCTACGACTTGTTCTAGAAGTTTGCTTACGGTGCTAAAAAGACTAATGGGTCTGTGGGTACCGGTGTCAGAAAGTGGTTTGCCAGGTTTTAGAAAGGGAATAACCTTGGCGGATTTCCAGGCGTAAGGGAAATATCCAGACCTCAGAATATAATTAAAATGTTGAGGCAGATGTACGAGAGCTTTACGGGAGAGATTTCGAAGCATAGTAACTGAGATACCCTCTGTTCCCGGGGCAAATTCGGTTTTGAGAGATTGAATTAGACGTCGGAGTTCGTATGAGCTTTTGAGCTGAGTCACAGGGACGTGTGGGTGGGAACGACGAAAATATTTGTTGACGGTGCGATTTACATTGCGTGTATTGTTGGCTGTACCGACGTTTAACTTGAGATGAAGGATCCTTTCGAAGTGGTGTGCTAGGAGTTCGGTTTTACCGGCAGAGATGAAGACCTGCACACGGTGGTCAAATAAGGGAGGAACAGATCGTGTGGGTGTTGTGAAGTATTTGGCGATTTTCCAAAATGTTTGTGCTTGGGGGTGTAGTGTGCCCAGAAAGGAGACTCATTTAGAATTTCGTACTTGATTCCGTCTGGGATTGAGAACACGGGAGAGAAGATGGTGGAGGAGATGATACAGGTGGAATCCGGATCTATAATAGCAACGTCGGTAATAGTTGTTGAGTTGCAGGAGGTTCCACAGATTAGAGGGGAGAGTAAGGAGATGTCACCGGACGGTGAGTTGGGGAAATATTCCTTCCTTTTCTGTGTGCATTACACAAACAATTTTACTGTATTTGTACTCACTTCGAAATCCCTGGTGGTACCTACCGGGTTCAGACCAACTAAACAAAACTAGTTACAAAGTGATTAAAATAGACCTTTAGCCAAGCAGTATGGAGCGACGAACAGAAGAATACTTCTCATAAAGATTTCAGTGGCCCTGTATGATACTGACAGACTGTGAAGATTTCAGTTTAGTCAATGTGCTTTTATTAATGGCACGCGAATACAGGATGATTCACAAGTTATGGACATATTGGCAGGAGATTTTTTTTACGTCTTTACGATAAAAAAAATCATTTATAATTGTGCTGGGTTTTGAAAGATTGCGAACTTATGACCGCTTGAAACTTAAGAACAGAAGGACAAATTGTTGCAAGTTTATGGAATAAAATAATGAACAAACGCGTTACCTGATAAATTTAACGTCTAAATGTAACTTCATGAATAAAAATGTTTTTATTTTACACTCATCTGCGATTAAAGCAGGTTTTGGGAAATGCCAACCTTAACCGCAACGCACCTCGCCTTCGGTTGTGAATGGCGCGCTCGTAAATACATGAATAAGCCTGGAATCGGTTTGCACGCCCGCCATTTATTGCTAGAAACAACATTTGCTCGAGATGGCATAGCGTGGACGCGCAGTTCACAGGAGTGCTTTTGCGAGAATTAAAATACTTCAATAGTGCCATTAGTATTGAAAATAGGACCCTTACTGATAGTAACTTTTCTTATCACAGAGACCTAGAATATCATCTCCTACATCAACGTTCTAAATTCATGGATCACCCTGTATAGGCAAAACGCCTGCATATGTATTCTTCATGTTTAAGATATTTTCCGAAATCGGGCACTTCATTTATCAGGCTGTGATTTCAGTACTGTCATGGAAAGTTTATTATTTTATTTAAAGGAGCTAATATGCGTGAGAAAAGGAGCAGTTTTACCTAACATTGTGTAACTGCTGTCAACATGGCAGTAACCATCAAATGCAACCTCGCTTCTTGTCGATTAGGTACTTCAGCTCGAGTGTCTCAATGTTTGATCATTTTCAAGGGCGGGCGTCGTAAACGCAACGTTATCTGATTTACAGACTCTGTTTGCACCCATATGTGCACAAATGTTTCGGCGCAAATTAACAATAAAAGGCATAATTTATAGAACTGTGCTTTTGTTGGTGCTAATAGAGTTTGTGACTCAATTCACAATGCACGGAATGAACAACACGACACTTTCATCTGTTTGCATCGAGATGACACTTATAGTAAACACTAACTACGTGGGTATGGAATGGCAGTCGATAGTGATGTGGATGTAAAGCACTTGCAGATGAATTACAGATTGAAGCATGTCGAGTCAAGTACCTAACAAAGCCGAGTAAGGTCGCATTTGATGGTTGTTTGTGGACTGATTCAGTTAATACCACGCTATGATCTTTAATGTTAACCCTTTAAAGAAGAAGCGCAGACTGATTAATTCAAAGACCCAGTCCGTACCGCGCAGTAAACACTTTTCACCTCGGTTATAAAAACCAATCAGTTTATACTGTAAGTGGCACAAGTCGCTGTTTGTTTCTCAGACAAATATAAAACACATAAATACAGTGTGGGCAGAGCGAAAAATTGTTGAATGTTAAACCTGTTGGTGCATTACGTAGTCAGTAGGCTTTAAAAGGTTAAGACAGGCTATCTTCATCATGACACGCAAAATTTTTTTTGTTTGTTTTTCTTATCAACAATTAAAAAAATATGCATGGCCTAATGAAAAAGGGGTTTCTTCCATACCGAGGCAAGAAAGTGCACTTGTCTTATTAAATTATTTGTTCTACATACACACTGATTACTACTACGTCCATCCTTAAATTTACTATACTTTACGGCTGTTATTGGAAATATTGGTTTGCTAGGGACCGGAAAGACTAAGACGATACATAAATAACTGATACAAAATGTTGTGGGTAGAGGCGATTTGGTGATCGACACGTGTGTGATTGTTTGAATGGGACGTAATGTAAATATGTGGAGCATTAGGTGGTCGGATGGAATGTGAATAAATTGAGCAGTGTGTGTGGTCGTATGGAATGTGAATAAATTGAGCAATGTGTGGTCGGATGGAATGTGAATAAATTGAGCAGTGTGCCGTCGGATGGAATGTGAATAAAGTGAATAGTAGCTGGTCGGAAGGAATGTAAATAAATTGAGAGGTATATGGTCAGATGGCTGACCTTTATGGTGATTTTAATGAAAGTTAATATTCCTTAATACGGTAGTTTTCTATATTGAATGAACATTTTTGACAGCTTTGGTCAACAAAGGAAATCCAGCCAACAATTCTCAAATATTTTAATGTCTACTTTTTCCATCGAGTGTAAAAAAGCAGGCAACGTTGCACCGTCCACGCCATGAAGGCATTTAAGGGGAGTCGAAGTGCATATGACGCCACTTATTCTCATCCTCGGTACTGGACGGACGTGAGTTGTCAATAACACACCCGGCCGCTTTACCGCCAGGAGGAAACTGTGTTACGTATTGAACAGGAGGCTGGGTGGGCACCGTAGCTGATGTGGGCGTTTTGGATGAGAGAAGCTAGAATCTTTCTACCGTGAAGTGCTATGATACATAAAGTGAAACTTTAAAAAAAAAAAAAAGTCTATGTTAATATGATATGTTCCAACACATCTAAATTATTTTCTAAGACTTTTTGTTGTTTCCCGCCCCCCCTTTAATTTTGCTCTTAACACAACAACGTTCTCAAATTTGGCATTATATTTACGTACTATTTGTAGCCTGCTGGTCTGTAACTTTGTTTTTGAAGGGTTATCCTTTTTATGAATATTCAACGATAAGGTTATATACTTATATTCCGGTTCTGTCGGGTTTTAATGAGCCAGACGTTGTTCACATGTTGAAACACTTCGATTAGAGAATAATTTCTCTTGGAACGTTGATAACGCAGTGCATTTGTGCGGTGCAGTAAAGCTATGTAAACCCACTTAACTACCAAGCGACCCTTGGCTGTAGGACTCGCTCTCTTGAGTAGGCAATGTGAGTCTTAACTCTAGTTGGTGCATCGTGTTTTGCTATTTAATTTTATAAATAATTCACAGTAGTGACTGACACAGTCGGCCCAATTTGCGTAGTTCTTTGACTGTTTATACTTTTGTAGCTACATTTGCATGAATATTGTGGTTAGACAGATATTGAAATTAAATTTTAAAATATGTTCGTTTTTCTGTCTCGATTAGATTTACTCTTGAACATTGTATTATTACATGGCTCTACAGGAAATATCCGTTAAATAATACAGGTACTAATATAGCACTCAACTCAATAAACTGAAAAATAAGAGATGGAAGTATAAAAATGCAGGACCAATATACTGTATAATTTAATGCAATGTGTGCACATTAGGGGTTTTGAAATGCACTTTCAGCTTAGTTACTTTAAGTACACAAAAGTAAAACGTGGAATCGTTGTTTACGGCAAGAAAATTTGCAGTGCAGATTAATAAATGTCTTACCTAAATGTATTTTATAGATTGGTAATGAAGTTATCAGCCGAAACGTGTAACTCGAAAGTTATCAATAATAACAGAGATATGCACGTTTTGCTGACTTTGTAAAATGTTCTATTATGAATTGTGTAATAATAAGTTTTACCATTCAAAGAAGATTTTTTTCCCCTTAGTAATTTTCTTCGGATTTTCAGTCACAGGATGTTTATTTAAATTTCGACGTCGTATGTAAGTTAACTAATGTCGTGTCTTTGTTATTTTTCTCATCAGGATTTATACAACAGAAAGGAATGTTTTAACATTGCCCTTCCATTTTCCACTCCTATTTTCTTTACTACGATAGCAAATAATTGTTTGTCCCTTAGTTTTACTGCTTCTTAGTGTAGACATACATTGTACCTGATATTTCCATAGTTTGTTTCCACAGTCTACAACGACGGTAAAGAATTACCACAGACGCTCCTTATCATTCAAGAAGAGCGCAGATATTCTCTACTCCGAAGCGGATGCCTGAAATCACGCAACATTTCAATACTTTAGTAGCTGCATTGCTATAATTGTAGTTGATCAAACAGCTGGCAAAGAAATCCCTTGCCTTCAATATAACCCGAGTATTAATTACCGCCATCACAAAATGGCCTGCAACTTGATGCTATTCCGAGTTACATGATTTCATTCGGAATCATTTTCTTCATTAATTTCTGGCAATAAAGGAAATAGTCTCCTTTTTCAGGTAGGAGAATGGGGATCAATGCTGTCCCTGAATTTTTTTATTTTTAGCGTGTGACGGTGGACAACGTCGATGCAGTGAATTGCCTATGGATGTGATACATATTGCCTTCAGAATATTATAGAATTGTCGCGTGAATCAAACCCACATCCTCAAAGCTTTTTATTTAATATTATTCTTATTATCTCTGTTGTTTTTGTTGTTGTTGCTATTGTCGTCGTCGTCTTCCTAGTTCCAAATTCATCTCTTTCTTTCGGTACTTTAGACCAAAGTTTATTAAAATTCTTTTTGTTATTTTCTTTCCCTCGTTCCATGCCAGTTCTCCCCTCTGCACAATCATTTATTTATTGAGATTCTCCCAATTACATCCAGTTTAAAAACGCTCAATAGACAAATGTTGTGATTTGTAAATTAATTTATTTCATACTCTAAAAATATTATGCAAGGAATCGGCATTTAGTTTCTCCTAACTTCATTAAATTCATTTGCTTCGAGAACTGAATAATTTGTATCACATCTCTTAGGTTTACGTTCTCAGATAATCGAATATATTTCTTTTGGAAATGAAACTTGTTTCTTGTGTCACTACTTGAAGTTTCTCATATCCCTCTATATACTGTTGCTTTATTTTAATTTACTTCTTGCTAATAGACTCGTGTTGCATAATTAACGTTACTGAAGGGCTACCAACTTCCTCCCGAAATCAACAAGTACTCAGAAGTATTGCTGGGACATAATTGGCCTATATGGCCAAAGCATATCTGTCAACCCTTCCGTACACATTGGTATCTCACCTTAATCATAAAATTTTGAACTAGTCTTTCAGTACTCTTCAACTGTTATTCCTTCATAATAACTTTTGCATCACTGATATTCATGCCAGTTTTTGTAAGTGTACCAGTCCTAATAGTATACACTACAATCCACTATATAATCATTAGTACGACATTATTTTATTTCACCGTTTCCCTTTTATTCCGCTACGTGACCACAGCTGTACTTGTTATCAGTACATTCTCAACCAACGTATGGGATTTCCAAATAATTCCTCGACTTTTCCTCCTTCTTTCCAGCATTCTCTTAAGAGTACTTTCGTATGACCAAATCCGTCTCCCTTCAAATCCCTACGTACTCAATATTCATGATAATGAATAAATACAAATACGATAATAAAATATATATTACCGTGTACGTAGTTTGCCTCTTTCTTGTAATCAAGTGCCTATTTCATCAGCATTTTAGAGCATAAATTATTTAAAGACTCTATTATTAGAGCATCGACGTCATTGGTAACTTGCGTGTATAAGTTGCGTTGAATTGTATTCATTTCTCATATAAAGCATATTGTTGATTTTTACAGATTTAACAAAATCAATTAAAACTTTAAGCTTTAAACGTCAAGAAATTTAGCGCTAGGGACGTCGTTCTGCCATAACACTTCTTCCTATTTTAATTTCTTAACTGTCACGTGCAACTGCAAAAAACAAAAATGAATTATTTTCATTAAATTGGTATAGTTATGTTTCAACCCACATTACATGTACATGTGTGCGCATGATGATAATAATGCCCTTATAAGTACATATAATAAGATATTAATAATCCAGTCACTTTTAAACTTTTGGGTGTAGTGTCTTTCCTGCTAGTTACTAGCACCTAATTTCTAAAACTTTAGAAGTCCTTTACACAATAAAAAGGACGCCCCGCCTTGTGTGGAAACCAAGTCTGTCCGTCCGTTTCTCTGTGACCTATTAGCGACCGAAGAATCTGTCGTGTTCCCAAGGCTACGGAAATGTGAGTGTTGTACAAAAAGTTGTCGATCAAACGCAGTGTTGGTAGAAACGGCTCAGTGACTGTCACAAGTTTCATATTTATTCACACATTTTGGTGAAAATCTGTACAAATGGTTACATAAGGCCTTTGAGCAAGTGTGAGTTTCGTGAAAATGCGTGCATTGAAAACCATACGTCCCTCGTATACGTATTTTAAATGTTGGCCTATTTTGTGCACTTTTCTTCCAGCTTGGACAAACCTCGGCACATAGGTGTCCACAAATACTCAATGCGCGATTACGAATTTTGTGAAAATAGCTCAGTAAAAATAATAGGTTACTTGAATTACGGTTGTAAATGAATTTGTGTTCCTGCTTCCCAGATTTAACCTCCGATCTGAGTGAAACTCGGTGTACGAACTCTGCACATAATGCTGACAAACACCGGCAAGTTTAGTGCAAATCGGTTTAAAGTAGGCCGCACTTAGGGGTGTAAATAATGCATTTACGCTTGCACCGTGAGACCTATGGCATTCTGAAAATAAAGAAGGCCTTCGTCAAAACTGTACCCCACGTCACGAAGTACACCACTTGCAGTTTTATTCTTTCTGTGGGTGTAAGATTTCTTAAATTTCCTTATATCTTTATTCCCACTTCACGAAAGTTTGAACTTTTTTACGTCTGTAAGTAATGTCGTCTTTTAGTTACATTTAAATTTTTAAATTAAAAACTCTGTCAATCCCTAAGATTATAGAGCTTCTATGGAAGAGGAATTAATGGCTGTGGAACAATGGTGGAATAATACTGACAGGAGAAAATCGGAGTAACAAGGGACAAAATTGTCCCAGTGCCTCTTAGTTCGCCACAAATCCCACATGGACCTATATGAGCCTTGTTCTTAAATAATAGGTTTCGTTATAACGTACTGCAATATAATCGGCTTTATGGGGATATTTTATCGAGGTTTTCGAGAGCAGGTATTATATTAAATCCCGTCCATTTTTTTTTGTTGGTGTAAATAAGTATTTTATTTAAGAGAATGTTAGAGTTAGTTATTATTTATGTAGATTTATGAAGCAGTCAGCATCTGCTTTCACAAAAGATTATTATTATTATTATTCTGTTCAGAAAAATCAGACTTCCTAAACAGCTGGTAATTCTTGACCGTTCAATTTATTTAGTGATTATGATGAAAGATTTATTAACTAATTATTTATGAATTCGCAAAACATTTGTGTAAGTTAAGACATTTAAGCAATTCTCGTAACCAGTACTTTTAAGAAATTATGTGTATTTGAGAGCTCAAATTCTTATTTCTTTTACATTTATCTTGTAAACATATTAACCGTATTTCTGAAATTATTATCGTACTAAACTGTAACACACAATATAGGCTACAGTAATTCATTACAGCATTATATTAATTAACGGTGAAGTAATAAACCTAAGAAATTCGACATTATTGAAATTATTGTGCCTGTATAACTTAAGTATGTTGGCACACAGCAAATTGTTAACTCTTTAATAGCAACATTAATGTGACTTACGAATTTACTTCATATATGACAATAACTCTAAGCTGTGAGCTATCAGAAACACTCGATTTATTAAGCTCCTTTTCTGTAATGCCGAACATACACCTATTTGCTGATAGCGTCTCACAGCCCCATGCACTAATTACTCATTAATTTGTTAATTTATGAGCATTGACACCATTGCATCCAACCTCTGCCTAGGCCTCCTTTATTTTAGTCTACCACTGCAACCGTTGGGATTACGGTTAATGTGATTAGCTACTTCGGCCGTAATCAAATTACGTAGACAACAAGCAAATACGACGTGGCGGTTCAGTGTCACAGCGCTGTGTGAGCTGCACCAGTCGTACCGCGAGGCGTCCCCAAACTGGCTTACTCGCGCGTAGCTTGGTGTGAGAAAAGCAGTGAATTTCAAAATCATGTGATATTTGAGATTCTCTCGGCCGTGACTGCCGACATTGCTTTCTTCTGAGAAGTTACACCTTTTAGCTTGGTAGATATTTGCCAACACTTCCAAGGAACACGCTGCCTCCGTCTGCCCGATAGAAAACTAATACAGCAAATTTCGCAGAAAGCTTAATAAATATCAACTAAGACACAAAGCGTAACTTCTCAGAACAAATCTGTCTTCCAAGTGTAGCTCTGTCATGCAACTTAATTAATCGAACATGTTTTATCCCTCAAGCCTTGAAATACAATTACACTGAGATCACCTGAAACTCTACTCTTGTGTCGGCATTCTAACACATCTAAAATGAAATATACCCTAATGTATTAATAAAAATCCGACTAGATGCAACAGTATGCAGTCTGATTTATTTTACTGCAAAATCACACTACGCGTTTCGGGTGCCCACCGCAAGTCATAATATCGGTACAGCTGTACCGATATTATGACCTGTACCGGAGGCCGCGGTTACAGTTTTTAGTACTCCTGATGATGGTGCGGTGGACACCCGAAACATGTAGAGTGATTTTGCAGTAAAATAAATCAGACTCCATACTGTTGCATCTATTTGGGATTTTATTAAAAGTGAATTGTGATACACGGAACCATGAACTTAAAATACTCTATTATGTACAAGTGTAGCAGAAGAACAATATTGTCACATCCTGTCACAGTAAGGGGATGTAAAATTTACAAAAATTTTTAAAATTTCAGTCTTTTAGATGCCTTAAATGAATGTTTGAAGCAGTGTGTTCAAACAAAATGCAAAAAACCGAACTACAGCTTTATCAATATTTCTCAAAATTCATTGCTCCTGTCATTATATTTAGGTCTATAATTGGGTCCGAGACATTCATAAATGAGTTATTCCGTTGTCGGTAAAGCCCAATATTTTCTTTTGTTTTTCCGAAAGTATTATAAAGCTACGTTATGTATAAAGTTTGGAAGTTTTCCATGTAAATTCGTACAGTAGGGATCGAGAAATATGATACCTTATTTCCCCGAAGCGGGCTGATTTAGGTATCTGATGGACATAAATGTGCAGTGGCTTATTAGGGACTACAATAGACTTCTTTACCTGAAATGTTTCCATATAATATTTCAAATTTCATTGCCTAGCCCACAGTAAAGACGTCGTGTTTCCATCACACAGACCTGTCACTTCAGGTTGCTTAATGTATGAAATGTTTTGTTGAGCCGCTGGACGAAGTGCAGGCATTTTATTGTCAAAGTGTGTGGTTTATTTAAAAACTACTATATTTTGAAGTTTTAATAAACCTTATTTTATTATCTCTCATTGGGATCGCTGGTACTAGGAGACGTTAACAGCGATTTATATCTGTCACCGTTTCGTTGCTAGGAAACCCGTGTAAAGTGTAATTCATACAGTAGCCTGTATCACATTTACAAGTTTGAGCATCATGCGCAGCCATATCCCGTAATATCTCGCATACAAAAAACAGTTTCAAAATTTCACCTATTAACTTCTCCCTTTCCGTTCGACCGTGTATCCACCTCTAGCACCTTCAAGCCCGCAGACTGGATTTTATCTTAACTTGATATTTTGGAACTCAATTAAAATATTTTTACACATCCCATTGTCTTTAAACTCGGAATTCAATTCCGAACACTTCATCTTAAGACCTTCGTACTTGTCTGCGTTATCTCAAGACCAACTCGCGTGTAATTCAATAAATATTTGTAGGAGAGAAAATGTTTCAAACAAATGTTGAAGATAAAATAAACCCCTTATTTTATAGTCACTACAATTTTTCCGTTAGTCTTTCGGTTCTTTTCCACAAGGGTTTGTTATGATGTGGCTAAAAGTGGCGCATCTGGAGGGAGCCACTTTACACATTTGTGTGTGACTGCCTCTTCTCTTTCGTTTAAAAGCGCGTCTGAGTGGCGACGGTTCGACTTTACGTCCACCTCCGGTCCTTTGGAATATATATCGAAGAGGAAGTTGTTTTCTAGTGTTATTTCACTGCAAACGGCGTAATAATAAAAGACAGTATTAATTCTGGATGTATTTCTTGTCTAGCAGAGCGCAAGAACGTGGCATGCCCTACGTTACATTTGATGGTGTAATGAGAGTACATTTTTCTACTTGCGGGTGTCATTCTGCAATTTCCATGTTCTACGTCTCACTCACATAGATCATACAGCGGTTTAAAGGCGAAACATGAAGACAGAATAGCCACTTGCTGTAACACTGTCGGAGGAAAAATTAATGAGTTGATTGTGCATATATTCTGCTGTAATTTATTTTTTAACCTGGTTTAATTATATAATAATTAGTGCCATAAAATATTTCTCAACACAAATCTACCATGTGTTTTAATTTATCTGCGTAGTATTCTGATTAATTAGTGTAAAATCCAAAAATGAGGATGGATAATTTTACATACAGGACCTAAATCTTAACTCATAAACCAAATTAAAATAACACAATATGATATTTATCGTTTATATCTTTATCGTTGCACCGTGTATTCTGTAGTTTATTTAATTAATACACCAACAAATGTACATATATTCATTTGAGAATGAGCCTGGCTATTGATGTGCGTTGTGTACAATTCACATCCATAGCCAGGCTTATTTTAAACGGTATACGACTCATACAATAAACAAAATGTGCTGCCACAGCACCAACTTAACGTAGCGATATAAATCACTGAGTGTTTTTAAACTATAACTTTTGCAAGGAACAATGAATGCTCCCCAAGGATGATCGTATTGTCGTAACATGTAGGAGCGTTTTAAGTCTTTTAATGTGAATTTTAGATCGTTAAATGAATGTATATGCATTTGTTAGTGTATTAATTAAATAAACCACAATTTGAGTTAAAAGGAAAAGAGACTTAATGTGAAAAGTATCAATATTACAAGAATATTGTGATACTGAATTTACATTGTAAAGTTGTTTATTGAAGGAAATGTGGAATCCTATTGCGTCACCGTACTATTTGTACACGTGACGTTAGATCCCAAAATGAAATCATGAAAAAAGAAGGAGGTGGGAGAAGTACCGTGACAGCATTAATCGAAGTCTGGATTGTGATGGCCCTGCGAGGCGGAGCATGAGTGGCTTATTTTGATTGATAATTGCCAATCGATTCTACGATATCTAGAGGCAAACCTTTCAATCTGTCTCTCTTACAGCTTAGACCTACAGACTTTTATGGGCACTCTGAGATTACGGTATGAAATTGAAACGCTCTGGGAAGGCTGGGAGTGTAATTGGTGGGGCTACCTAGTACAGACTTTCGGAGAGAGTAGAAACTAGAGTGCCTTCTGAATCGTAGACAAACAAATCCTGTTGAAATTTTAGAAGAATTTTTTAATATTCTTCTGTGCACAGGTAGCCCTCTTCCAGTTCAATCTGAAGGACACTTAGAATCACAGTTTCACTCATTGTGTGTTTTATGAACTTGGAAAATTTCTGGAAAGACGGATTTCTAGGGTAGAGGAGTTGGGGCACACATGAATAAGGGACACTTTTGAATAAATTAAATATGCTGCTTCCAGTTGAAAGTACATGTCGCTACTTTTGTATTTCGAGAGTGGTACCCCTGCTCAGAAGCTGACATCCACTTTCCCTCCACTTTAGTGTTGACTCTGGTATGGGCAATATGACAAGCACTCGATTGTTCCCAAAGTTAGTTGCTGAATTTTAAATTCTAAGCGTTTTTTTTTCTGCACTGTATTTTTAGAGTTAAGTCTGATTATGTCATATTATATCCCAATATGTCATTTATCTTGTACTCTTTATATATCTTTTTTAATTATTCCTTTTTTTATAACAAAAGTTTATGTTTGGTCTAGGAAGTGTGTCATCCCCGCTGTGTGTGTGAAACTTGGAAAATTGTATGTAATCAAACACAACTGTGTCACATGAGGTGTATTTAATGACTATATAATGGATAACTACATGTTTTGGCCTGTACTGTCCATCTTCAGGTTGTTTTAGGGGAATTTAAGATCTTACTATAAGCATGCACGCGCACGTGGTGTAGAGATCTCTACCTATGGGCCTTATTAGCAAAACAAAGACAAAAACAGGAATATAATAAAAACAACACAAAACAATCAGATACAGAGAAATAAAGCTATTGTGGGGGTGTGCTCGGCAGGTGCCGACTACATACAATTTTCCAAGTTATGTTTGGTGTTTAGCGCGGGATAGATTTGAACATTGCACTGGGGGACACGTTTTAACAATGTTCAAATGTGTCCCATAATTTATCCATGATTTTAATATCAATTTTGGAAGAAACTCATGGTGCTTATAACTACTTCAGGACAGATAAATGGTTCGGACATATACGAGAAAAAATAAAGAATAAAAGTAAACGTGACGCATCATAAGCGGTTATACAAGAAGCCGTCAGAGCTGTACGAGAAAGGAGGCAGCTTGGCCCACGGAGCACTGTATTACAGAATTTAAAAATTCAACAATGGTGGCGAGTGCAATCGGTCCAATGTGTTAACTTCACGTCACAAAGTCGACGATTTTTCAATGAAAACTGGGAGTTGATGTTAGTGTAATACATAAATAAATGTTCCAAACTGAATTACGGAATGACATATAATCAAATCCGTCACGTGGCTTACGATTATGGCAGAAGATTGGGGTATACATTTCCATGTAAGTGGAGTGAAAACAAGATTGCAGGACTGGACTGTTTGCAGGGGTTTATGAAAAGACACAAGAACCTTACATTTCGTAATCCCGAAAATACAATTCTATTCAGGGCCAATGTTTCAATAAAACAAAATAATAGAACTTTTCGACAATTATGAGATTGCACTTAACCTTTGGAATTTACTGCTGATAGAGTGTATAGCATAGAAGAACCTGGAGTATCTAGAGTTGTACAGTCTCCTAACGAAACAGGTTGGATAAGCTGTCTCAGGTGAATGAGGAATTATGCCTCTGTGGTCTAGTGGTCAGAGTTTCTGGCTACAGATACAGAGGTCCTGGGTTCGATCCCCGGCGCTACAAGATTTTCTGAGAAGTAGTGGGTCTGGAACGGGGTCCACTCAGCCTCGTGAGCCTCGTGAGGTCAATTGAGGAGCTACTTGAATGAAAAAAGTAGCGGCTCCAGGTATAGAAAACAGA
>Ga0131853_10005449_pt1 | contig 22935 bp, 18 predicted proteins | sample TergutLab28metaG_FD_92764 | JGI IMG/M metagenome (GOLD analysis project Ga0131853, IMG submission 92764) | Labiotermes labralis P1 segment gut microbial communities from Petit-Saut dam, French Guiana - Lab288 P1 (version 2) (version 2) | ecosystem: Host-associated > Arthropoda: Insects >...
AAAATTTTTTCCTAAAGAGTCCCCACCCCTCCCCCTTACCCCCCCCCCCCCCCCCGACTTAAGGCAATTTCATGCACTCAGTTTTAAAGATATAAAACAAAATAACATTTTTAAAACCTGCGCCGAAATTTTTCTTTGCAGACAAGCAAGCGCCGTGAGATGATTGTGGGAGAAGGTTAATGCTGGGCGATAACACAGGCGGCGGGCCGGTCGTGCTGTGCCCGATCAGGTTCCACTGCGTTGGATTTTGATTTCAGCTGCACACCATTGTATATAGATGTATAGTTGACCATATGGACACTCGATTCGGTTTGCCCAGAATTCAACTTGCAACTGAACAATGCTTTTGTCTGTATATAGCGTCAAATGGTGAGGTGACTGGTGGATTGAAGAGGGTGTGGATGTAAGCGGTCTTGGCCGAAATTTGGGTAATTTCCCAGTGTTTGCATTGAGCGTCTGTGATGAAACACGACAAACCTAAGTCACGATACCCTTGTCAGGGCTCTGTCTCGAATTTAAGTCGGAATCTTTTCTGTTCCACTCTATCCACCTTTCTAGGTGACATTGCATGGTTAGGCATATTTACCGTAACCTCTTGCTGTCGTTCGGGCACGGCGCGTCGTAACGGGACAACGTCCAAATATGATGGTGATGGCGAATATATTGACTGAGCAGTCGCAGGAGGTATACAAGATGTGTCTGCGTAGTTTGAGAGAAAGGGCGTGTCGCGCGTGAAGAAGTAGTGGTCTGCACTCTTAGTGACGTGATGATCAGTCGGGGTTAGCCCCATGACTCGATAATCAACCCCCCCCCCCCCTATAAGCGACGTTACTCCTCGAATAACAGGAATCCAGAATATTACCATGTGTCAGAAGAATGTAATAAAATCCGGAGAACCCCACAGAAATCTAGATTGTACATTTGGGGTCCCGCTCTGTTCAAACTGGGGCTGGTATACAGCCCCGCCTGCGATATACGTTTGCAAACAGACGTTTGAAACGGCTTCTCACGTGTCCTGTGACTGTAATGCATTGACCGCATTTAGATCTAGACATCTGGGCCAGCGTTTTCTGAAACCGAGTGACTTTGATGATATTGCCGTCAGCAGGTTTTTCGTACTTTGTTCAAATTGCGGGGCTGCTGAATGCGTGAGCCAAAGGGCTGCACATAACTTCGACCACGGTCCAAGTGCACGGGTCACTATGGTGCCCACCCTTATGCATTCTGTTTTTGGGGTCTCGCTTACCCACGGGGCCCTCACGCTGCAGGGTGTGCGGGTGCTTACCTGTGCCACTGAGCATGCTTCCGTCACTTATCTCCTGGAGACAGGTGATATTCATTAAATAATAAGTGGCTAGGTGGGCCGCCAAGTGAGAACGGAGAGAAACAACTGTGCCTCAGGCCGGAATCAGATCGTGTTCGTCGTATTGTTCGCGAGCTATCTCGGTTAATATATGTGACGTACTTAGAGTTAATTTTGTGGTGCAGGGTGTATGGGTTTAAAATACACAAAAATTTGCATTTTAGTACACTTCAAATAAATCAGTTTCGATACGTACACAACTGCAGATCAGACGAAATGTCTTGCTGTCCGGGGCTTGCAGGAGAGGAAGTGCAGTTCGGAAGTTAAATTCTTGAACTCCCGGTCCCTCGGAAATCGACCGTGGCAATTGACCATTTCAAAACCACCTCCACCTTGACTCTGGGGTTCACAGGCACAGAAGAGCGTTTTGAGTTATAATAAATATGACATGACGATCCAAGACTGTTGGGAAATGAAGCCGTGTAGACCAGTCTGTGAGTAGCAACGTGCTATTCATGGTCGTTCTCCTTTTTTCAAATAATAGACGGGTGAAGAGAAACTGCAGCCCCCGCCCTGCCCAGAGGCAGCGCAACCGGACTGCTCAATAATCACCTAAAACTGTGTGCATCATTATGATTAGTGTCGCGTAAACAAGTGCTTTCCACATTTCACAAAACAGAGACGTAATTTTCTGAACGTAGTCGAAAAAGAGAGGGGTGGTGAATCTTGTCTGATATATTTATCAGTACTTGCTTACCAGTCTTCAGTGGTGCCAGCTGTCACCCTTCATGTTGACTGACAGCTCACCATCTCTTAGACGTGGTTGTTAGCGATACAATCAGCAGTATTATCATGTGCAAGACGGTTGATCTATATCGGCGTTGGCAATAGTTATTCACCCAAATTTACTGATCGCCGATCCCGGTGGCCGTGCGGTCCAAGGCGTAGGTCTGAAACCGCTTGATTGCTGGGATCGTGGGTTCGAATCCCTCTGAGGTCATTCATCTCGTATGATTGTTGTGTGCTGTGTAGGTAGCGGCATGTGCGACGAGCTGATCACTTGTACGGAGGACCTACCGGGAATGTGTGTGTGTGTGTGTGTACACGCCAATTTTACCCTTGTCTAAAATGAGGTTTTGCAGCATTTGTAATGTTCTGTTTTTGGAATATATTTCATCAGTTTCAGTTCTTTTATTGAATAGATAAATTTAACTACCAGAGTGGAATATTCTGGAAATTAAGCCAGTCTAGCAAACTGTTGCGTTTCCTGTACCTCATATTCAGTTTTGTCTTAAATCTGAATGTTTAGTGTATATTTCATAATTGATTTAAATCTGACGTGAAGTTCTCCTATGGAAAGATCAGTTATATTTGGAAATGGTCATATGTGTTTTTCTTGCAGAATCTTTTAAAATACGTAGCCATTCAAAGATGCTGAAGCTTTGTGCTGAGTTTATCAGAGCGGGCACTGAAATCAACAAAGATCTTCAAGGCTGGCAGCTATATCTGCTCTTACAGTCTGGGGGTAATTTTGCTTCTTGACATCCATAGACAAACATTGCAGCAAATGGTGAAGTGTATGTTCGGCTAAGCCACGTAACATTGTTATGAATTCGTAATCAGTGCTACTGCGAGTTCACTTCATTCAGAAACATCTTGAATTCTCCATAGCTGAGTGCTTGAGAAAGTATTATATGAACAGTTTGTTGTTGTTCTCGTTTGTTGCTGCCTTGTTGTTTGGTGTTCTGCCTATAGTACTTGTCGATGTAGGATGCAATGGAAGGGCATAACTGGACCTGAGGTAGCATATGAAAGTTATGCAACAAACTCTGCACTTGATGCAGCCATGCTTTGCGCAGACACATCTCTTCTTTAGTCACAACTTAGTGCTGGCAACATCTGGATATCTTCGTCCTTGGTTATCTGCGAGAGACCAAACATCTTCATTTGTTCTTCTTTCGTTGTATCATCTGAAGCATAACTCGCTGTAACAGCAGTTCGTTTCTCGTAGAAACCATAAGTTATCTTGTTCAGGTATATGCAAAAAAAAATGTCTGTCTCTTCTATAAGATGTCTTGAAATACCGTTGTCCAGATCTTTTACTTTATCCTTGACAGTATTTGCACTGGAGGGCAGTTACTTAACCCTTTAAACGCCGAACTGAATCCCATCTGCCATCTGCTGGTATTATTAGGAGCTCACCTTATTCTCCACGTTAGCAGGGTAAGGGTTAAGCCGTTCAGTTTTTATTACGAAAGTCTTCAGGTAATGAATAAACGACGACGACGACGACAACAACAACAACAACAACAACAACAACAACAACACAGAGTATTTAGTAAACTGGTCATCTAATAACGGTGCAAAATACTGCATTAATTCCTCGTCCATTTTGCGTATAAGTTTCTTGTCACTGCTTTCGAAATGCCGTTTCACAATGAAGGTTTCACAAATACCAAACATGGAGCAAAGAAACCAACGCTGTACCCTTACATTTCATTACACCATACTTAAGTGCCCCGTGTCCGTTGCCCTTGATATCTGTTGTTCCGTTGCCACTCGATTGAATCCTACTGAATGCTACTTTTCAGTAATGTTATTTCACGCTTCAGAAAAATACACGGGGTAGCATATTAATCACTAGGTGTCCATGTCGTGCTGTAAACTTTTTCAGCTCTACGTGTACAGCACGCCAGAATGAGACACAACAAAATATACAGTACAGTCTTTCCACACCATCACTAACACAACGCTACACCACAAATGTGACTGGTATTGAGGTATAGTGTATAATTTTGTTTACATACACGACCTTGAGTTGATGTTATTTGAATTCTCATGACACTAATGACTCGTTGGAAAAGAAACCATATGAGAACATGAAACGACATGTCTTTAAAATGTGCATAACAATAAGGGTGTTAATTTCTACGCTGCAGTTTACTACTTCTTTATTTGTTTCTTGTAATGAGCTAAAAACCGTAGTGGTGGACATTTCGTTTCGTGCTAGTGAATGTTACTGCCTTGAGTTACTCCGTAAAGTTTGGGATGTTATATCAGTACGACATTCTGTACACACCCTTATTCTCTTGCAATGTTTGTTCCCTGTTTCGTTTTGTTCTGTCCTTAAAATGGAAATCCAACACACGAAGTGCGATAGGGTTCTCATTTCTTGTTCCGATGATCTGCTGTCTGCTAATGACTGATGTGTTGGAGTTAATTTGTCGGCTGAAATGCGGCATGTAAAATTCGAACTCTGTTGTAGATTTGTATGAACATCACTGGCGCCAGCCGAAAACTCTGATCTCTGATTTCTTAACCTCTCCTACTTTGTCAGAGCCGTCTCTAGAACCTTGGTTCTTGAGTTCTTGAGCTGTAGGGCGAGTCCCGTAGGAGTACTTCCGGATGCGTGTTGGGGGTATGGAGGGCAGCGAAGCATTTTCGACCAAAATCTGATTTGCCTCAAAACCTGAACGGCCTCTCCTGCCGTTTCTCAGATAAAACCAAGATTTGGCCAGTTGATAGTAGAAGAGATGAAGCACTAATTATAGTAAGGCTGCTAGTAACGATAAAAGTAATTCCGACGTTTTATTGGACGTTATTTGCGTAGGAAAAAAAGGGCACCTGAGGCTGAGACAACGTCCCCACCCGCCCCAACCCCTCCGTCTGTCTGTGACTTGGTATCATCGACTGGCGACTAAGCAGTTATTCAGAATTTTATAAAATTCTGTGTAGGACTTTTTAGAAAAAGAACTGTTGAGCAAGCTTGAGTTTGGTGAAAATTGGCTTCTTGTCAGCCATACTTTACTTAAAAGCGTAAATGAATTTCTACTTGTACTTCCATATTTCTTGACCTATTTGAGTGCAATTCGGTATACAAGATCTCCACTAAGTTTCTAGAGCGACTGTGGTTTTTATTAAAATCGGCGCAGTGAAATCTAAACTTTATTCCAGGACGTAAATGAATTCTGCCCTATTTTCCAAATTTGTTGCTGTAGTTTGGTGAAATTCGGTATAAGAGATCTGCACATAATGCCTTTGGAATATATTTTGAGTTTACTGAAAATTTGCGTAGGGAAGGGTGTACTTTTATGGGCGTAAATGAAGTTGCATTACGCCTGTACTGTGAAACCGCGTGAAGAACGCTGTGGTAAAGACCGTGCAAAGCGCTTCGGAGTAGACCATTTGCAGTATTGTTACTTTTGACGTAGTATTCATTACTATTGTTATCATCGTCATCATCATCATCAGCAGCAGCAGCAGTGATAGAATCTATTTCACTAAATCGATTGTTTAATGGACTTCGATCGTGACCATTATTATTAGGTCGATTAGTTTCAGCCCCACAGTACGCTATTCCACACAACGATATCTCAGTGCTGAATGTTTTTATTACGATATAATAAAATAAACTTCCGTTATGTTATGGGTACTATCGGTCTCCGTGTACCCACCAAGCAAATAAAGGACTTTCCTGCGTTTATTGTGAGTAATCTGTGAGTCAGACCATCTAGCCTGCAAACAGCGCGTACCGAATTGTACATGTGGATAAAATAAGGTAGAATTGCTTTACCTTGAGGATCCACGTTCGTTGTTTGATCCTATTTTGTGTACATTTAGTATGAGTGGCCTGTTGACAGGATACTTGCTTTTGGCGAGAAATCTAATAAATGAATCTAACTGAACTATTCTCGGGCGTATAGGTTTGTTATCGCTATTTGCCTGATTTTACATATTTTAATTTCACACGTTTATTTCTGAGTTGATGTCTTAACGTCAGGATCTCATTCCTAAGGCCATTCCCAGTCATAAATGTCATTACATGGTCCGATTCTCATGGGTTACGGGTTTATCAGTGCCTGAACGTTTAAAAATAAGAATACGAATTTTTGTTTCTGAACTGTTACTGTTCAGAATGATAACCCTTGGTCTTACACGATAAAAATTCTTCTATAAATCCCGTAATATTTATGATGGTTTTGTAGGGAAGACAGAGGACGAGAGGGTTTTAGACAGTAAAAGAGAGAACTTCGCGAGACAAACAACCTGCGAGACTCTGCTGCACTGTTTGTCTTTATTTCGTAAGACCCGGATATGACGACTACTGTTGGTTTCGTCGTCCTCCGTTGACTCGAAGCAAACAACTGCGTTGCAGTCACACATGAAATTGCGCTTCAGTTGCACTGTTGGCGCGATGTGAGAGAGATGGAGGGGGGGGGGGACGCTGCCGACTGTTTGCACAAACAACCGAAACGTAACGACGGCATCAATGGTGAAACAGGAGCACCTTTTATGACTGACGTAGGCTTAGGCTATATGGGGCATTTCCGCAAGCATTTCGCGCTTTTGTTTTTACATTTTGCCTAATGTTAGCTATGTGTGTTGGTCTGTGTGCCGTACGTAACGTCGAAGTGATGCAAGAGTGACTCGCGATCCACAGGATACGGGGGATCTTCCTGTATATAATACCCTGAGTGCCATGCTTTCCGGTTTGCAGGAGAAACATCCACGAATCGACTGCATTTTACTCCCTCGTTGCCTTAGTTACAGTAGAACGTGTTTTCTGTGGAATGCGCGCAGAGACCGAAGAAACTGTTGAGCACGAACGTATAATACATCGTAACACAGCTGGATGGCAGCACTCTTACCGGCGAGAACGCGTGATTTTCTTTCAGAATAAAGGAACGACCGATGAAGTAGGCTGTAGAAAACTTTGCGCCGATAATACTCAAGAGCAATGGAACAGAATCGTTATTATAGTGTAACGCAACCAGATAAAGCCTTGCAGTATATGACATGAACGCCTGGTGTTCTCTAAGCATAAAGAAACTACAGATGAAGGAGACGTGGAGAAGCGCTTGGCGATTGTATTAAACTGTAGTTGTCGGCAGTAATCTATCCGATTACTGCCGACAGCTACAGCACATTCCAATGGATCAACTTTAATAGATGAAGTCCGCTCGGTGTGCTGTGGAAATAAAGAACGGACCGACGTCAGGAATTGGTTTGTTTTGTTTCTGGGGTAACACTCTTTCAGTGGATCCTACAGGATGTCTGTATTTCCGTCTTTGCGGCAGCCATAGCTCATCAGGAAACAGAGATAGGAACTTGAAAAACATTAAGTATTTCAGTCCCGTTGAATGATAGTTTACAATTTAATGTAAAGATTTCCGTGATAAGGTATTGGATGTTAACTTGTAATATATAATGTACTGTAGAAAAGAGCTCTTCTGATTGAGGAAACGTAAACAGTAATTTCCTTGACAGAACAGTGGTGTTGTCCTCGATCCAGATGATTCGGCAGTAAGCTGCTCCGAAACGTGGGTAACTGTCGAACTACGGCAGCGCTCAGCGCTTAGTCCTTTCGAGACGCAGTCCGAAATAACATAATGCGACAGAATTTGCGTGCACTCTATTTTACGGGCACTCCAGGAATTTGGGCCAAAAAATTTAAACCATCATTGTCAACATGGTAAAATTTTTTGTTGAGACTTAATGTGATATGTATGCAGTCAGTTAGGTCAGTAAATTTCCTGTTACTTCAATTCGGATCAGAGAGCCTCCACGAAGTATCGGAAGCGGACTCTCTTTCGAGCTATGTCCGTGACCTCTCTCCAAGTGTCTCCCACTATTTCAGCTTCTTCCTCTTTCGTTCTCCAGTTCCTTCTCAGTCTTCTTCTTCTTTTTCGTCGTCGTCGTCGTCGTTGTCGTCCTCGTCTTTATCTTTCTGCTTTGTCGTTTGGGCCTCCATCTCGCAGCTTGTTTCTTTGTGGGAGAGGAATCCTTCCTCAATGTATCCCCGATCCACTTTCACTTACACTAGTTATTTGCCCTGCCACTGGTTGCCCTTGTGCACGCCTCCACACTTCTTATGTGTAACAGGAGAAATATCCCCGAAAATTTATAAGGGAACCCCCAAATTAGTCCCAGTGTTCACCTGGTTTGTCGTAGAAGAAAGCCCGAAGATGGAGATTTACTGTTTATGTTAAGAATGGATATGTTCGTGTGTAAATTTATGATCAACGGATAGTGCCTGGTTGGCCCCCACATCCAGAATTTGTGACGCTCTTCTTAATGTGCGATACTTCCATAAAATGCATTTGCAAGTATATGAGTAAAGGATAAGACATTGCTGAAGCCACACAGAGCTTGGCAGATATGTCAGCACTCATAAGACTTTGTGGCGAATGTTTAAACTTTCAATATTCGCGTATGTGTTACATCCGTCACTCATTCATTACAATGTATGTCTTTAAAACAGCCAGAGAGTTTACTTCACTGAAGAAAATGCCCTTTAATGGCTTCATGTAGAATCTAATACAAAAACAGCACTTTATTAACCTTTCTTAAAAGACAGCTTTGTGAAAACATTGCCTTGTCATTTGGTCCCGACATTTTATTGTCGAAAACTGGCACTGTATGCGGTGTGTTGAATGAAATTACATGTTCTGATTTCAGTAAATAAGGGGGGACAATTTTTACTGTGCCTCGTGGTGGAAGAGGAAAAACATTTTATTAACCTGCCAAGCAAGTATTTTACAATAGTGCAAGTTCATTGTTTGGTTGTCAGCATGCTATGCCACTTACGGCAGGATGTGAAGCTTTGGGCCGCACATTGCAAGATTTATTAAGAAATCAAGTATGGGAGGAGTCACTGTTGTACCTGGCGATTTTTGACAAATTGTTCCTGTCATTCCAAGAAAACCTAAGAGGATGAAATGCTGGCATGCATTAAGTAATCATGTACATACATTACGGAAAATCTGCTTGAGGATAAACACGCGAACGCAAATTGAAGGTGATACTCATATTGGTGAATTAGCAAGAAATCGCTTGAGATTACACAGTGACGCTAAATAAGGATTTTGAAGGATTTCTGAAATTGAGAAATACAGGAAACATAGTCGATAAGTTAGAAGATAAAATATTCGGTATTTACAACTGTTATTAATCAGTATATTTGTCCAGCAGAATTGATAAAAGGAGCAATTTCATCAGCCAGAAGTGTTGCTATTGGCGCTGTAAAATTTGGGAAGGGGGAGGGAAGGAAATACCAGAAGTATCAGAACACAACAAACAGGATAATCGCGATTGCAATAAAAGAACGTAATTTGCAAAACGGGATGCTGATAAAAGTAATATATTTTTCTACTGAATTTTTAAAATTATTTGAAAACGTCGGCTTTACCACAACACATACTGATACTGACACTGACAGTTGGTGCACCTGTAATGTGTTTACGAAACCTGAATCTATTGACGCTTTTTAATGGTAAGAGGCTTGTAGTGAAGCGTCTGATAACTACGCCATAGAAGTCAAAGAAGTGTGCTTACCAAGAATATCTGTAATGCCATCGGATCATCCATTCAGATTTAATACATCTCAGTTTCCAGCGAGAGTTACTTTCGCCGCGAGTGCGTGTATCAATAAATTTCATGGGCCCTCTTCTAAAATTACTTGTCTTGATGTACGAAATCCATGTTTTGTGTACGGACGTCTGTGTGTTGGTTGTTCAAGCTTATGAGATACAAGAAATTGTATATTTTGCTGAAAATTGAAAGAGAATCGCTGGCGTATATTTAAAATGTGTGAACAATTTTATTATATGTTACATGATAAAATGTAACGTGTATGGCGGAGAGAGGAAATGCATTCAGGGTTTTGATGGGGCAGCCTGAAGAAAAGAGATGCAAGGGTAATATTAAAGTGGATCTTGCAGAAACAGAATGGAGGGGCATGGACTGGATCCGTCTGGCTCAGGAGAGGGAGGAATGGCGGATGGATATGAATACCGTATTGAACTTTAGGATTCCCTATGACTCTGCACCATGGGGTTGTTTAGTTAGTTAGTTAATTCAGTAATAAAAGTGAAATAGATTTAAGGTAACTAGTTATTGACGTGGTACACATCATGGTTGTAGTCAAAATGTGATTCGACACTTGCTCGGGCATTTGGCAAGTGTACATAGAAACATACGTATATTTGTTTGTTTCCCTGTCTTTGCTTGTTGGTAGAAAGAGAGAAAGAAATCAAGGAGGGGAGAAATAAAAAGGGAATAAGTAACAAATGAAGAGACAAATGAATTGGAACCAATTGTCTACTATAATACATGGCGTCGCATTCCAGATAGTAATCTTCATGGCCAACACGTGAGAACCGCCAGTCTCAAAAGTAAATAAAGAAAAGAAAAAAAAACGGCAACATAAATATTATATGTGCTTGTTAATGTTACATAAGTGTGCATATGTCTGTATTTATGTATTATGTATGTACGTGTGTTTGTGTATGTACGTAAGTATGTATATATATATATATATATATGTGTGTGTGTGTGTGTGTGTGTGTGTGCGCGCGCGCTTGTAGAACGTGCTTCACTGCTATGAATGAGGAAAGAAAGAAGAGGAAGCAACTAAACAGGAAATAAAAATAAATAAAAATAGAACAAAGACAGATAAAATAGACAAATGCACCAAGGAACCACAGAAAGTCATAGGCTATGTAAGGTTTGTGTTGTTAAAAGAAAGAAAAATTACAATGAAGAAAGACGAGGAAATAAATAAGTGAAGGAAGCACAAGAGACTCATGCAGGCGCTCACTGCATGTTAATATCGGAAGACGGCAGTAGGAATTGGTAGTGGTTGGTGCAGTATGAGGCGTTTAATTTTATGAGGACACTTATGCCGTGTCCGTGTTCTCGCGTCACAACCTCGAGCCACAAGTTGCTTGATTGAATGTGTTGTTCGTGTTGCGGTTCAGTGTGGGTTCGTAGGCAAGAGGTTGTAAACCGAGAGGCTGCTGACAGTGCAGCGTTTCTCAGCGTCGTTTATTTAATTTTATGTGACCTTGGTTGATTCCCTGAAACTAACTGTAAATGGTAACTTACAAACCAATTAATGACAAAGCAGACTGCTGGCTGCCTTTTCCTTTTTTTCAATATGAATCCACTCTATTGTTTTGGTGGACAGACCAGCTGTTAAATTACTTGGCCTTCAGTTCAAACACTGTGTCCCAAAATAGCGGTAACGTTTGATCATTTATACCCGTTTTATACATGTAACATTGGTGTCCATTAGAGCAGGCCCCCGCAGCCTTCATGATCTGCGTGCAACTTCTGCAAAATTTGTTCTACATGTAGGCAACATGAAATTCAATACGCAGAGTGGAAGATGCTTAAGTGTACATATAATTAATTATATGTATATTTTTACCTTCGTATTTTTTGTGCACCATGTGCAATAAAAATATATTGATTAATGATAGGAAACGTTTCCAAAAAATGTAATTCACAACCTAGGCTATGTTGTCGCAAATTGTAGCACATTTGTATCAAACACATTAGTAATGCAACGTGTGACTTCATATAGAAACGGCTCATAACTTTTCAAAATTTCTTCGGCGTTCTGTTTTGGCTTTGCCAAGGGAAGAGTTGAAAGACGCTTTCTCATCTCAAATTTCTCCAGGTGCAACATAAAACTATGGCGCGGGCAGTTTGTTGCCCGCGAGCTATGGGTTGACCGGGCCTGCATTATAGGGTCACCACTTGCTGTACAGACGAGTTACAGCCCTATACAAATTGGGGATGGACGACTGAATAGAGACAAACACTTTTTTCTTCACCTAACCCCACCATTGCTAGTGTCATTGCATGCACGTGCTCTTTCACCGAAATGGAACCAACCGGAGCGTGGAACTGATTGCTAACCTCCGCTTGGAACCAGATGGCGTGGAGTTTCCACATTTTTATGATGTGAAACTAAGAAGTTCGAGCGGTGACGATTCTGATTATGTTTGGGAAGTGCGTGGTTACGTCTCGACCGGAACACCGAATATGGTCGGTTTATCGCGTTGTTTCAGTGATCATACACGTAGATGCCGGAATAGTTCCTTAAATTACTTGACGACCTCTTCTTCCCACATACATCCCAATTTATTTTTCACGAACACGTAATCATTCCATGCCACGTAGCCGGAATGAGTGACACACACGTTAAAAAATTTGTGGCATGACATTTAAGCACAATGCGAACTTCGTCGTCTACTGATGCTGATTAGTTTTGAAGTGAATGATTGGTTTAATACGCTCACGTCTTTCTTATTTTCATAGTCTGATCATTTTGTGGTGACCACTGATGTGCGCGACAGGAGAGGAAGGAAAATAGTAGTAGGATAAATGTAACCAGACATCAGGTTCGATATCTGTAGGTGTAAGAGAAGTGGTTGCATTGCGTCGGGAAATGTATTTGCTTATGTAATGTAACTCTGGTGCATTTTCGGAAGTGTAATGCAGTACCGTCTGAATACTAGACTTGAGCGCCGGATGGACTATAGGTAAAGGAGGGTTTGAGTCCCATGTTTTACAGGCTTGCTTTTGTGAGCATTGATCCTGAATTTTCTTCCTGATTTTACAGAGGTACAGAGAACGACGGTAATACAGTGTTTGGGGAAGAGAAAAGGAGAAATAAAGAAGAAGGAAACAGTAGAATCAAACTGAGAAAACGAATATAAGGGGAAGAAAGACCATATTGCTGTGATATTTATGTTCGTATGTTATTTTAAACAGCAGGCGTTCTTGAATATCTAAGTCAAGTTGACGATAAAACAGCTCACTTGAACTGACAAATGCCATGCCACGTTTCAAACGGCTAGTCGCCGGCTTCTCACCTTGGAGGCCCGGCTTCGATCCTAGGATATTCTGTGTAAGATTTTTTGTGGACAAAGTGGCACTGAGCATTTTGATTTTCGCCTTTCAATTGTTACATCACCGGTGCTGCGTGATCATGATCGACCAACCACAAAAGTTGGAGGACCTGATGATATACTTATTTATTACGCGTAAATAGCGCAAACAGTTGTGTTTGCCGGTTTGCCTTCCGCAGTTGCAACTTCCAGGGATCAACTTACGTGTTTGCCTCAATACATAAAACTCTAGCTTTCTGACTAATTTTCTTATAACAGAAACAGAAGATTTTAACATCACATATATCGAATAATCCATCTCCTCGGCATTCCAAGTGCCTGTTTTCCAAGAGGTTAATTACTCGCTACCAAATTTTGCGTCTGTTTCGGGCCCGTTTCACTTGAACTACATACCAATACCATCTATAATGCGATAGCTTAGTAATACCGGAAGACTCTCCTGTTTATGTTCATATTCTCCGTTCCTCATTTTGGCCGTCTTAGTTCCCGTTTCCTTTAGGACTTAGCGTTCAGACTTCAGGTAAGCCGTACTGTAGCCTGGTGGACTGTGATGCCGTGTAGTCTGGTAGTGTACTATGTTGGTACGAACGTCTCTGGCGAACGTACTGCCTTCGTCGTCAGACGAAAGCGACGATGGGGGCATTGTATTCCTTCGAAGCATGGTACCAACGAACTGGATCGGTCATCTGAAGATGGTGGCAGTTAGTTGCACCGAAAGGTTGGCACCAATCTGTCTCACTACACAGTGCTACAGCCCGCAAGACCACAATGTGAATCTTCCCCATACTTAACTCTTAGATTATAACTTCACTTTATATTCTTGCCCGAACTAGAGGCAAAAGCACTACATGAAACAGCTTTCGATTCTTCTATTTGCCCACCGCTGGAGAACGACGGAGTCTGTGCACAGAACCTGTTCAGTTCAAGTATGAAATTCACATAAATCGTAGACGCATTGTGTGTATTAAATTAATACAAACATGGCGTGTCATTATTATGGAACTGTTGCTACATCAGATATGTTGCTGAAACAGCTCTTCTTAGTTGTAAATTTTTGTGCGCAAGAAGGTCCAATTCGGAATGAAACCTTATGAGAAAAGAAATAAGAAATAAAGATTAAACTGCTCTTTATAGGCATGGCAGAAAACAAAGAAGAGAACCGATGGGAACATGTCTCTTGTTTCAGTTATTGTTGCCAAGAACAACTGCCAGCAATTTTGTTCGCAGTACTTGTCATCAAACAGTAATTATGTTGCAAGTCAAGATCCATTGTGTTGCAATTAGTGACACTTAATACATTTCCTGCTGTCGGTTCGCAGCCCGTTTGTAGGAGGATCTGTCTGTCTGTTTCCCAACCAATAGCAGAGCTGCATTTGCCATGAAATTCGCGTGGTATGCCCCTCATATCTTACCGTCCGTTCATTTGTAATAGTAAAATATAATTCGTCTGACTAGTATTTGGAAGATTATCAGGTCAGAACTTGACTGGGAATTAGGCTATTGTGAATGAATTGGTCAAGATATAACTACTTTTTGTAAAACTCGAAGATTTGTTACCTGTTCAAAAAAAGCTTGCCATTGAACACTGTCCTAAGCCAGATTACTCCAATGCACGCACCCATACCCGTTTTCTTTAATATATACTTTAATATTATCTTCTCACCTGCACCTAGGACTTGCTTGAAGATTCCCCGATCAAAATTTGTATTACTGTTTATATCTCCCTTGCTTGCAATTACGGAAGACATAATGTGTGCCTCTGCCAGGTGTAATATTTGTAACGTTTATAACCACTGTATACAGCAGGATTTGTTGTTGTTGTTGTTACTTTCTGCTGTTGATTACCATTTGTAGTTTGGTAGACAGTAGAAATTGTGGGTCCAAGCCTTGTAGAATTTATGTTAGCTAAGTGTAAAAGTTCACTAGGGAGACCTAGGCATAGATGGGTGGATAATATTAGGATGGATCTCCAGGAGGTGGGATGTGAGTATATGGACTGGATTGGGCTCGCCCAGGATAGAGACAGGTGGCGGACGCTTGTGAGTGCGGTAATGAACCTTCGGGTTTCGTGAAATGCGGGGAATTTCTTGACTAGTTGCAAACCAGTTAGCTTCTCAAGAAGGACTCTGCACCATGGAGTAAGTAAGTAAGTGTAAAAGTTCATGACCGACGAATTTGTTAAGACTGACACATACAGCCTTTTGAACGTGTTCGTAACGCTTCACAAGCTGCTTTCGAGGACAGAAATCTGCTCGATCTGATGGACGCAGTACAATAGGTTTCGTACGTCTGCTGATGATGCAACCAAAACTGGCTTCCAATACTTTGTGCTTGTTAGCCAAAAGGAAACGGTGGAGTAAGGATCCCGGCGGAAGCGTGTGACTGGATCGAGGCTAGCTGTCTGTAACGTGTGAAGCAGAGTACGACCTCCCTCTTTCCTCTCCACCTGAAGAAGGAGACAGTTCTGTCTCCGAAATGGCTTTTTATTAACCTAGACGATGGACATAAGGCAGAGCCCCAAAACCACAATGCAAACACATGTAGAACTGAAATGCAATCCACAGACTGGGACTTGAAGTTAACCAAACAAACAACCAACCAACCAACCAAATACGTGGACACATCCCGTTGAGAAAGGAGATGGCAGAAAACGAAATAAATATTGATTCAAGGCAACCGCTTTGAGAGGCTGAGGATATTAATATTTATTGGTGCTTTAGACACATAAGATGATGATACAAACATAGAAATCAGAGAACTATTGTAAGTTGATAACCTTTGTTGTGACGCCTGGTGTCCCATTTTAAAGTGCAGAATACAATCTCGAAACACCAAGCTCAGGATGTATCGGATTGTCGTGCGCCCAGTAATTAGGTATGCAGCAGAAACCTGGAGTTGAGATGCAAAAGAAACGAATGTTTTAGCTGTATTGGATAGGAAATTTTTGAGAAAAATTACGGAGCCCGTAAAAAAAATGACGAATGGAGATCCAGAACTGACACCGAGCCTAGAGATCTATATAAATAATCAAACCTCGTCCAGGAAATACAGTTGACGCCTGGGATGGTTTGGACACGTACCTGGAGTGGAACACATGAGCACGGTAAAGATGTTGTTCGTGGGAAATTCAGGTAGCTGCAGGAAATACTTGGAAAAATGGCTCGAAAATGTGGAAAATTACCTTAGGTACGTGGGGGTCAAGAGGTGGAGACTGAAGGCTTCTGTGAGACAAGAATGGTCTGTGATTGTCAGAGAGACCAAGTTCTGCACGGAACTTAATGTCACGGCGCGAGTGGCAGTGAGACGATGGACAGTGGCCAGAATGACAGTCGAGTATATTACGTTGGACAATGTCGTGTGGGTGTGTGTGTGTGTGCGTGCGCGCGTGTGTGTTTTTTTGTGTATGTGTTTTTTTTCTGTTGTTGCTTGCACGGCTTTCTGTCTTCGATTGCCACTGTGCGCAACATAGTTACAGGGTTTCCGCATAGGTGTGTCAAAATATGGGAAGTTACCCGAGTGATCTTGAGTAGGAAATGCTGTATTAGCATATGCCCGATTAGCAGCCTTTACATAGCTGAAATACTTGTAATGAACGTGTATGACTGTAACCGAAAACTTTACAGTACGTTTGCTTTTCATACTGTACAAATGAAAAGAACGCTCTGTGTCCGATAAAACCACAAAAAGAAAGATACCCATCAAGTGTTATCTGCTGTACAACGTGTGTCGTATAACATTACAAAACACAAAACAAAGGCAGCAATTAATTCTTACCCTATTGTTTGTATAACACTGAGAGAAAATTACCTGTCAGATTATACCACAAAAGAAAAACATCAATTTTTTTGTTATGTTGCCGAGTTAGTCAACGTAGGTGTGTTACATACAACACAGAAGAAAAACATCAGTCTTGATTATATAATATCAAAGAACGTCAATTTTCAATTTATGTTACACTGGTCAGTATTCAAAATGACTTCCACCGTTCTGACTGTACAGTTCTGGCGTCTCAAAGAGAGTTTTCTGCCTTTCTGGTAGTTTCATCATGTCCCTTAATGCGGTCGGTGGACTCCGTGATTCGCTGTAAGAGTTATTCTCTTGTCTACATTTTGGGCCTTTACATGCCCCCACAAGAAAGCTAGTGACTTCGTTGCAAGGTCCATGCAACAAAACGAGTAGTCGATAACGAGGAAGTAGTGTTTGCCAGAGTTGGCGTAAGTATCAAGGTGGTGCGTAAGAACTGATTCAGTATATTGAAATGCTCGTAGCGATGTAACGGTTGATAATCGGGCATATGTTAATGTAGCATTTTTTAGTCAAAGTGGTTCATGTAATAACACTCTGAAGTTTGGCGCACCAAATGCGAAACACTCTGTACATTCTTAGTGAACGAATATTAAACAACGAAGGGACGGTGAGTTTATGTTTGACCCAAGCTGAAATACACCTTCCCTCATTGTCTCCTAACCGCAATACATGCAACGGCGTTTGCTGTCCGTCCTAAAAGAGCTGCACTACCCTGCATTGTATGTGAGATGGACACCCCTAACATGGATGTCTTGATGGTACAGAATGTGCAGTTATTTCTCAAGGACATGGCCTTGGGACAGCAAGATGTTTCAAATTAAAAGAACATTCGTTTAATTAATGGACAGGCCTTTCGGCTCTTTGAATGCGACTAAGATAGAAGACGTGTGGACTTGATCGATGTACCCCCGGCGGTTTGGCTTCTGGTTGGCTGCCCCTGTGCCTGTCAGATTGTTGACCGGCTTCTGACAAGCTAACGAACGAACGGAATGATGTGTGGAAGGTGAAGGGGCTTCAGATTTAACTGTCTGATGTTCTTGGCATGATGGCTGGGTAACTAACTAACTGATAGACCCGCTTATTAGGGGACACAGATTTTCCAAAAATCTAGCCTTGAAACTGGAGGCGCCAGGAAAGTGACATGAAGCAAGTTCCATAGAGAGGACCAATAAATATAGGCGCCACCATACAGTATGTGGTCGCTCGGATGACGTGGCATATGGGATTTGTGCACCCCTGCCCTGTATATGTGAGATGATTGTTGCCTAAGTAACTGTAATTGACGTGTCTGGCTACCTGGCTTAAGAACTGACTTCCTGGATAACTCTCCCACGTAATATTTGATGAAGATTAGAAACTGTGAAGCTCTTTAACATGCAGGTTCTTCCTCCCCTCTGTTGCTTTCTGTTGGGTCCAAATGTTCCCCTCGGTAAGACACTCCAACCCTAACACGCGCTCACTGTTCTCTGAGTGTGAAAGACCAAGTTCCACATAAGTATAAAATAAAATGTAAAGGTAACGTTGTCCCTGTGCACACCATGAAGGCATGCCGGGGGTAGAGGTATAGCTGCACTCGTGTTTAAGCTTGTCACTAGGCGAACATTATGAAATTAACGCACCCGGCCGCTTTACGAACCCCCTACCCCTCCGGGAAAGAAGCCCCTTTGCTTACTGAGTTGGAGCCTGGATTGCCCCCAGACCCTGTCTGGACGTGTTGGAGAAAAAATATTTTGCTCTTGCCGGGGTTTGAACCCCAGATTTTCCAGCGTCTAGGTTAGTCACTGTACTGAATACGCTATCCCACCCCCCACTCTGTACAACGTAGCAGAGAAAATTACCTTTCTTTGATATTTTAATGTGTTAGTGTTACATATCCACATGAATAACATGTGATACCCTACCCTGTGGAGTTGTCTCTCGGCTGCAACATTCGTTTCCTCGTTATCATATCGTGGGCAGGAACAGAGATCGAAATGTAGAGTGGCATGTTGCGCCTTTGCACTTGCCGAGTAATAATTTGTAGGGTTTCTTGTTTTATGTTTGTTCCACCTGATTGACAACTGAAGCACAACGTCTTGAGCAGTGTTCTCGCACGCTTTGGTTTCTATATCTAGTTGAGTGTAATTAGAAGAGTTACACAAACACAAGCCTCACTTCACCCGAATGTGTGACGTAGGTTCCTTTTACAGATATCTCTTCTCATTCTGTTCAGAAATGTAAGCTTTTTATCACAACAGATTCGTTGAAGCTGTTAACGTTTTTCGCTTGCATTCAGGACGTGCTGCTTGCCTACCAAACTACACGACGTTACACCCCAGAAGGCAGTAATATTTGTGCACACTCGGTTCTTTAGTTTAGAGTGACTATGTTGTAAGGCCTTTCATTTAGTTAAATTAATGCATGGGCATATCTCCATCCTAATTGCGCTTGTAGCTCTAAGGAATGTCTTATTTATCTTGATGCAGCGCCTTGACCTCACGATGCACCATCTGTGCTGTTTCTTGAAAAAGCTCTTCACCTGTTCGTGCTCACTGCGCAGTAACGTGGATCCTTTCAGTGTCAAGTGATCTCATTTTATGCAAATGAGGAGAATTCAGCAGCCGTTTGCTGGACATCTGCTTCTTATTCTGAAGATCATAGGCTCGAATTACGGACTGCCTAGAGACCAGCTGCCCTTCTTTGTTTCTTATTCTGGAGATTGTGGGTTCGAATTACGTACAGCCCAGAGATTAGATGTCTGCCTGTTATTCTGAAGATCCTAGCCTCGAATTACGTACGTCCCAGAGATAGCCGCCTGGCCTTCTATTATTTTTGGGTGGATTGCTGTGATCCTTGCTGCATAAATCGTGTTACTCCCTCATATGAGGTCACGAAACACTATTTACTATCCTCCCACTAATCGATCTACAGAATCCTTTTAATAAAACATAAATAAGTAAACGAGTGAAGTAAAATACAGCAATACCATGAAATAGTTAAGCTGCCAGGACAGTTTCGCTGTTCAAACCTGTTGGCTGTTTTGAATATGGTAATGAAAGCTTGCCGTAGCTCAGACGGTTATTCTTTGCGTCCCACCGTAGAGGTCCGGGTTCAAACACAAGCCAGTTCATGTAGGGTATGTGGTGAACAGAGTGATAATGGGACTGGTTTTCCTCTTAAGTACGTAGGTATTCCCCTTTCAGAATCATTCCACCGGTGCCCTGTATTCAGTCGTCTGCCTCCCCCCCCCACACACGCGCACGCACGCGCGCACACACACACTCACTCACTCACTCACCCACCCACCCACTCACTCGCGGTGTGTGTGTGTGTGTGTAATCGTATAACTCTGGTTGGCATCATTTTTCACCCTGACATAATTTTGATAGTTTTTTTGGAGGGATGGGCTTACAAACTTTAATGAGTGAATAAAATATTTATATCACCCTCCGTTTAGAAGATACCAGTTGATACCTCATTTGAATGGTCAAAAACCGAAATTTGGGGCTTTGCAAAAGTTTTGTTCTGTTGGTCGTTGACTTTTACTTAAGTAACTTAAATTCCTAGAATAATATTGTCTCAAACTATATTTCAAACTGGAAAGCTTTCTTCCAGCTGTCTAGCGTGATAATTATCATACTGCAAATTAAAGGGACGCTAAACAGCTGGACACTTTATCACAGCGCAAAACAAGGGCTCAGCTTCTTGGATCATTTTTAAGCAGTGGAATCTTCTTGAGAAAGGTGTAATAGTATCATTTTATAGGAAAAGGAAGTCAGCCATAACGTATTCCACAATGGTCGGTGATGTAGTGTACTGAAATAACATCCAAGAATTGGTGAAAGAATTGCAACTTGAACTCACCTGTGGGCAGTGGAGGCTTTTCATGATCATGTAAGGTCGGTTTAATGGCGGTGTTATTCCACAATGGAAATAAGTTCCATTCTGTCTCACTGGCTTGTGCAGTACACATGAAAGAAACGTACGAGAACCTTCAGTATTAGCCGGAAAAAATGCTTGGAAGAACATCATTGGGATATATGTGCTGACCGAGAAGTCGTAGCATTTCTAACTGGGCTGCAAGGCGTATACACTAAATTCTGCGGCTTTTAATGTTAATGGGTTAGCCGAACGAAGGACTGCCACTACAGAATAAAAAAAATGGCCACTCCGTTCAGAAACAACACCAGGTCAGAAGAATGTGGCACATCCTGCTTTAGTGGATAAGTAAAAAATCTGTTTACCTCCACTGCATATCAAGCTGAGTTTGATAAAAAGCAGTGGAATAAAAAAAAGCGAAGGCTTTACCTATTTAAGGCAAAAAATTTCCCAACATAAGTGGGTTCAAAATGAAAGAAGGGATTTTCGTTGATTCACAAATTACACAACTATGCGAAGACCAAGACTTAGTACAGAATTAAATGAGACAGAAAGAAGAACCTGGAAGGCATTTGAAAACGTCTGCAGCATTTTTCTAGGCAAGGAAAACAACAAATTACAGTGAAATTGTGCAGGAGCTAATTTCATCATACAGTGCTATGGGGTGTATATGCCATTGAAACTTCATTTTCTGCATTCCCATTTGGATTTTTTTTTCCTGAAAACATGGGAGCCGTGTCCAGTGAAGATTGCGAAAGGCTCAATCGGGACATTTCCGGAATGGAAAAGGGGTACAGTGGACAATTCATGCCAAATATGTTAGCTGACAACTGCTGGATTCTTATCAGGGAGACACCAACTGGCGAATAAAAGAGGCAAAGAAGATGAAGTGACTGTCTAATGTCTTTTGTGGTTAGGATACCGTATATAGACATTGTTCATTATTTGACTGTATGGGTGGCGTTTACAAAACCAGTCCAATAATTTTAAATGATTCATGACAATAACTGAGATTCATCATGAGAAACAAAACCAAAAAGTCCATATACAAGTATGTAAATTTATTGTATTACAAACAGCGTAGCTTCTTACATGTTTCGGCCAGCTATTGCGGCCATCTTCGGGGAGGTGTTCTCCGAAGGATATATTACATGTAACGTCAAAACAATGTACACATATAAAATGTTAATTATTATAGAAGTTAGCACAAATAATTTAGTCTAATTTATATTTTAACATGAATTTTAAACCTTTTATTTAAAACTTAACATTTTATATTTGTAAAGTGTTTTGACGTTCTATGTAGTGTATATTTTTAAGAACAGCTCCCTGAAGATGGTCACAGTAGCTGCCCGAAACACGCAGGAGGTTGCGCTGTTTATACTACGGTAAATTAACATATTTGTGTATGTACCTGTTGGTTTTGTTTCTCATAACCCATATATTACTTTTTCATTACAAACTTAGTTTTTTAATTTAATCTCTTCCCTTAATATTGGTGGGCGACAGGGCAGTTTTGTTGCCATATTCGGATTCAGCAGTGTGAAAATTATAAGAATCGCCCTGAATTTTGACAGATAGCAAAAAAAAAAAAAATTTGCTGACCCGTGTATAACCCTACCCAGCTCATCAGTCGTTTCGCATGTTGTAATCTCAGGGAATGTAAGTGTTCTAAGTGGCATAAAATATTCTTTATATTATATCACCAGATTATTACAGTTTACAGACTTTTGCGTGTATGGAGGCGCCGTTGAAAATCTATACACTATTAGCTTCGGTGTAATTTAAACACGACTTATCACATTCTGGGTGGAAAACAGACTACTCGCCTGCGTTAAGATTTCAAACTCGCACAGTTCAAATCCCTCCCCCCTTTAATATTCTTACTCTTCCCAATTGGCTAACTGTTAAGTCTCACTACTACCTAATAGAATCAACAGTCAAAATTTAAAATACCTTGTTTATTTTTTGCTCTTGCGTGACGCTGTTCCCTCATCGCAACTAGCACAATCTCCTCGCGTCTTACTAGTCTTTCCTCTCTCTCTTTCACTCTCTCACTCTCTCTATCCCTCTAAGCTGCTATCCAAATCCGTTACAATCGCCATTCCACCCAAAACTGAAGTTACTAAATTTTAACAAATCATCCTTACTTACTCACTCCATGGTGCCGAGTCCTTCTTGAGAAGCTAACTGGTTTGCAGCTAGTCAAGAAATTCCCCGCATTTCATGGAACCCGAAGGTTCATTACCGTACTCACAAGCGTCCGCC
>Ga0131853_10005450_pt1 | contig 22933 bp, 18 predicted proteins | sample TergutLab28metaG_FD_92764 | JGI IMG/M metagenome (GOLD analysis project Ga0131853, IMG submission 92764) | Labiotermes labralis P1 segment gut microbial communities from Petit-Saut dam, French Guiana - Lab288 P1 (version 2) (version 2) | ecosystem: Host-associated > Arthropoda: Insects >...
CCTGCATCTTTGTAACGGCAGACTTGGAAGGTTTACATACGAGTTCAAAACTTTTAGACTACTTCACAGCATTTAGCAGTGGCTGAGATGACAGTCCTGATGTATACATCATACATTATTAGGGGAAAAAATGTGGTGTTCATATGCAATTAGCAGAAGTGTTACAAATGTTCACAGTCTGACATTCAGAGGACAGTGCAACGTGATATATTCTTATAATAAAAGCCGACGAGATGCACTATCTCTCAAATTTATTTTTGATACCGAACTCTGCATGTTGTGGACAGATCTACTGTCCATCATCAGGAGTCTCAACACTTTATCCTGACCTTGCTAGCAGACAGTCAACACAACTAGCATTACAAATACCTGTTGCTGTGTATACAGTGTTGAGAATCCTGACGATGGACAGCACATCTGTCTGAAACGTGTAGAGTTCTTTATCAAAAATAAATTTGAGAAATAGTGCAACTCGTTGGCTTTTATTATAAGAAATTTTCACAGCTTTTCACTGTAAATACATTTAACACTTAGGAATACAGTTTTGTGGTCACTGTAATAATATTTCAGTACTTGCATACTGCATACTGCTCAGATGTGAAATTTGAAGAATTAAATGTTTAAAATACACATGTTTTACTTCACATTCAATTTCACTTTTTATTTTAATGGAATACATGTGTCTCATGAAATGACTTAATACTGACAAAATACACTGGCAATACTACAAGTTACATAATTACAAACATTTTAAAAAGAAAGGTGCGATTACAAGTACATCAGATATCATAAAATTTGGACACCTCAAAAGTAGCAAAATAAACGTTACTCTGTTATCAAACAGTAAAATGACAACGTGATGAAGCAATGCTGTAAGTTCTGTAATGCAAATAGGAGCAATACAACAACTAACATGATCAACTAGGATTTAAAATGTTATTGCACCTAACATATAAATGCTCGTCACAGAACAGCAACCTTCAAAATCCATTTCTTCGTCTACAAATAAATCTGCAGGAGACACGCAGCACAAAGGCACCACTAATACTAGCAATATGATATAGGTACAATACTTAGTACATCTGTCATTAGCAGCCAGAGTGCTCCTAGACTTATCCTAACTCCATTGAGTAGAACCCACAAGCAGCTGAGAGGTCCTCAACTAGTCACGAAATGCCCCACATTTTATGGAACTTGACGGTTCATCACGATGCTGACAAACACCCAATGCTTGTCTCTATCCTGATCCAGATGGCTCCAGTTCATGCTCTAACATCCTACTTCAATATGGTTCATTTTAATATTATTCTCCGATATCTTGCTAGGTATTCCAAGTGGCCTGTTTCTTTCAGGCTTCCCCACCCTTCAAGCACTTCTCTTCTGTCCCATGCATGCCACATACCCCGCCCATCTCATCACTCTTGATTTGATCATTCAGATATGTATCTGATGAGCAGCACATACCATGAAGTTCCTCATAATGCAATTTTCTCCAGCCTCCAATTATTTTGACCCTCATTCATTACGTGATAATCTAAGGTCGCCAATATAGCAACCTCAATCTGTATGCCAGGGTCTCCATGTTCTTGAGTTGTATCTTTTGGAATCTACCATTAAAATACCTGCTGAATCATGAAATGTCTTTCACAAGTCAGTGCAGCACCATGCCACTGGCAGATCAGCTTTCCCCTGTTTCCTGCTATTTCCCACAGTTCCAGCACTGTATGCAGTAAGATCATCAGGGCATTTCAGCACACTTCAAATTTGAACTCCATGGCTCTGGGCAGCAGTGGGTGTTTAAACCCAGCATTATTGTTTCAGTGAGGCTGACTGTGTCTGTGTCTTATGCAATGAGACTGTACTTCAATAATTTGGTGTGCCTGAAGATACCATAAGGCACTTGTATTTTATTATATATAAACTTTCATGCTTTTTAAGCTTGTTGGGGTTATACTAATTATGAATACCAAGAGCATACTGTATGGCAAAGCATTGCTGCCAAACTGCTTCAAAATATATAAGCTTCTGACAAACTAACATATACACAGATAAACATTTATTTACGTACTTATTCATCTCAATAATACTGAATATTTCGTATGTAACAAAATCACTCACTTCCATACAATACTGAAGATTTCACGTGCGACAACAGCACTCACTTCCATATAACTGCGACACCAGGATCACACTCAATCTCTTCTTCTAACTGCTGGCTACTTAAAGCAGTTATGCAGCAAATCTCATCTGAAGAAGCCACGCCTGAAAATGCTTGCTGCAGTGGTGTCATGGGACTCAGGTGGCCATTTCCTTCCACAAACACTGGATACTGAAAACAATGCTGCATTATTAAACCACATATAGAATAAGCACATTCAATGCAGAAAACAGCACCAGAATTTTCACAACACACTTGTATATGACACTGAAGTGAAGAAAATAATGTACATAACTACAGTGAAACCTGAAAGTTACTCTCTTTAATCTACGCTTTCCTTCATTCTATACATGTTTGTGTCAGTACAGCCAAAACTTCCATATGAACACTGCACATTGCTGTCCAACCCAGTTCCATATGAACACTGCACATTGCTGTCCAACCCAGTTCCACATGAACACTGCATATTGCTGTCCAACCCAGTTCCATATGAACACTGCATATTGCTGTCCAACCCAGTTCCATATGAACACTGCATATTGCTGTCCAACCCAGTTCCATACGAACACTGCATATTGCTGTCCAACCCAGTTCCATATGAACACTGCACATTGCTGTCCAACCCAGTTCCATATGAACACTGCATATTGCTGTCCAAACCAGTTCCATATGAACACTGCATATTGCTGTCCAACCCAGTTCCATATGAACACTGCATATTGCTGTCCAACCCAGTTCCTCAATCAAAATGGGTGTCAACTTGACTGTTGCTCTCATTTTAAGCCCTTTCAGCTGGAAACGCCACAGGAGGAAGCAAAAGCAAACATACTGTCACCTCAGCATAACTCCCAATGATTCAGAAAATCCACCCCTGACAAAGGAGTTAGAGGAAGGTGCTGACTACTGTGGTAGGAATAAGTTGCAGCTCATCGTTGGATGTCATGACCATGCAAACCACATTATATGAGGAAGCATGGACATCAGTCCACAGAATGCCTAATGGAATATTTGGTAAACACAAATCTTAACATTCTAATGTAGGTAATGGGCCTGCATATGTTATAAGCAATAGGAAGGTGGTTACTGACTTGGCACTAGGGACTGACAAGACAAGGGGCCTGGTGACTAGCTGGTATGGATCACATAAAATATCTTTGTCAGACCATACATACATACATAATATTTAAAGTTGGTGACCTGGAAGTTACCAGCTCACATACTGCAACCCCAAGAGAAACAATTGGGAATCCTAAAGGTGAATGTCAGGGTTGTGCCAAGAGTTATAGACTTGGTGCAGGATATACAGCTGACTGTAACACACTGCAGCAGGCTGTACAGCCAGGGCCACTTTCACCAAGGATGGTTCCTTGGTGGAACAAAGGTTTGAGCTGCCTTCAAGCTTCAACAAGACAGCTTTTCAATCAAGCTAAAGGACAGGCGACTGGGAATCATATGAGACGACCCTCATCTGTTATAACAAAGAGATCAGAAAGGTCGAACGGTCCTCTGGGAAGGACTACTGTCAGGGGATGAAGGATGTACCTGACACAGCCAAACTCATTAGGATCGTGGCCAGTCAGTCATCCAACAGGGTGGAATCTACTACAATACATGGTGGGCGATATGGACAATCTGCAAACAAGGCCATGAGGGAACTAAGGAGAGTTCATTTTCCAGGGTCTGCTCTAGAAGAAATGAACTCTGAAGGAAAGCAGCAGCCAAACCTGACAGCATTGCTGCTCAGAGGGAGGAACAGGAAGTCTAGAAAGGTAACCAATCAGTCTAGAATAATATGGGTGATAAGCACATCCAAACCATTTAAATTGTCAGTGACTGATGGAATTGTATTTGCACTCTTGCAACATAGAGTCACTCTCTTAATGACTCATCTGTGCTACATCTTTAGAGCCTGCCTAGCAACAGAGTATATAGGCCTGCCCAAAGCTTGGAGGCAATCAAGGTGGCATTTAACACTAAACCCAGGAAGCCTAACAATACAGAGGCTAAGGCATACAATATATCCTCATCCTGGCTGCTGCCAGTATTCGCCTACTAAGACAGCACATTAAGGGTTTATGGCTTCAGACTTATGTTAGCAGACCACAGCCAGTGCTTTGGCACTTAAGAGACATCTGTTTATGTACTGCTGCTATTTATGTACAGATGGCAGCACAAAGTCAACCACTCAGACTGTATGTATGATCATTATCCTGCATTACTTTGTGGTATATTTTAATTAGCCATTTGACTTTGAATTGTACTGATAGAGAGCACTAATGTGGACTGTTCACAGTAGCTGTATTCAGCTTGTGATTGTGGCCTGTGTTCTCTTCACCACACAGGCACAATAACAGCACTAATGTGGACTGTGTCACAGTAGCTGTGTTCAGGTTGTGATTGTGGCCTGTGTTCTCTTCACCACACACGGGCAATAACAGCACTAATGTGGACTGTTCACAGTAGCTGTATTCAGGATGTGATTGTGACCTGTGTTCTCTTCACCACACAGGGGCAATAACACAGCATTGAATGTGGACTAGCAACCCTAATACAAGTCTAGACTGTACTTTGCTCTGCTCTGGGATGTGACAAATCTACCATTCAACTTCCAAAGTAAGTGTTAATTGTGACAATACTTAATTCTATTCCTAAGAACCAGACTTACTTAGGGTAACTGAACACAGACAGTAATTTTACAACCCATCAACTACTTTAGCCAATTAATGTGTAGGTTACTTGCTGAACTGATTCACGAAGTCATTACCTTATGAACTCTACGAATCAACTTGTGCAGGAGTCCAAATTGAACCAATTTTCGCTCATCAATTCTACGTGCCTGAGGATTGAAACGAATGCAGAGATCACGGAATGTAGTTCCATGTGTCATGTTGCAATACATCATGAAAACATCTTGCAGGTTTGGTGGATTACTTTCTGCAACCAACATGTGAACAGTATTATGACACATAACTGTAAAATTTCTGTCTTTCAAAGTCCCAATTTATATACTTGGTAATTGCCTAGTTCTTGTCAGTCCTTTCTGTTCAGGTGCGATCTTCACAAACCCATGTGCCTGTTATCAGGTGTTCTGAACGTGGTACTGTTTTTGTACTAATGTTTCATCAACTACATGTCTCACTGTATTGTTCAGTCCAGATAACACAGGTATAGTTACTACACAACATTAATGTAATAACTGATTATATTCTGTATCAGACTCAGAACCTGTTTTTGGAAAATTCTAACAAATGTCAAGAGACTTGACACCCAAAAGCCATCTATATGTATCAATAGGCACAGGAGGATTTGCAAGGAAGCATTCAAGCTGAAACTAACCCATTTTAGATACGTAGAGCAAGCATTCTTCCTGAAACTTCTTTTTGCCAGCAAGATACTTCAGCTCCGGTGTCGCAGCATACACATTACAATACTGAAATACTGGAATAAGTTTCACAGCTCCGTAATATCTGCATGAGAAACCAAATATAATTAAGTGCTTTACAGGGTCACTGTTTCATATGACAAATATTGGCTGCCATATTGTGCGCTCACTGATCACAGTAACACAGCCCGCTTAGCCAACTGCCGAAATGCGCAGTGATGTAGCAGTGGGAAGCAAGAGAGGATTGCTGTCAGATATCATAATGACCCTGGATGTAGTACATATGGAACCAAGCTACAGATTTTTAAAAAAGTCAAATAAACAAACAGCTTACTTCACTTTCAACAATGAACAGACATCACACTTTTAAGTTCCCCACACCGTGCACTCTTGCAGGCTATCACTTATTTTTTTTCCAGATTCAGATGGAATAAAAAGAAGTGATAAACAGCATGCCAGTTCACTGCAGCAGTAACTCTGACTCGCTGAGTGTGTGGTTTGAATCTCAGCTGTACCTCAAACTGTCCTGAGAGGTCCCTCAGTCTTCCTCAGCCCCTCCACACAAATGCCATGACCATGACCACAAGTACAGTACTACTACACCCTTCCATATCTCAGCATTCAGTGTTACTGCTAGCATCATTAATTACAAACAATATACTTTAGATATTTATAAATAAAACAGACTGCATTACCAAAACTTATCTGAACAAACTGCACGCTTACTTTTAAGTAAATTTCAAAACCAAACAAGACTGCACACAGTTCACCCTATGACCAGTACCCAGATGTGATTTCGGGCTTCCACTGTGATGTAAATAAAATATTTGGTCTTCTGGGCTGTTACACGGTGGAAATTGGTAGTTACTTACCAACAATCTGGGACAACCTATTAGTGCCATCTTCAGGAGCCAAACAGTCCAAGGAAAGCAAAGATTCCAGTACACAGACTTTATGAAGGCATTTCTTAGTTTTGCAATGTCACAAGGCACATGGTACGCACGTACATTTACTTTCACTTATTCCGATCAGGAAATACAACTCACAATCCATCAACAGAATTATGTGCAAGTCATGTACGTGTAAGTTCACCCAAACTACACAACAAATGCGGACAGTACACATAAACATACATTCATGCCACTAGCTGATTTACGGCTGTAACTGAGCCAATTTTTACAAAACACGTGATCACTCAGCAAATTTTTGCAAATATCGCTTGTACTGACTTTGATCCACAAAAACACAATACGTACAAATACAGTCAAAATATCATTTACACTGTTCAGTAGACTATGGCTTTCACCATGTTTGCTTTCAGGTTTCCCCACCAAGACTCTGCACACAATTTTCTTCCTGAAAGGATCCCCAGTGAGGATAACTTCATGAACTGTATACTGTTAATACATGAATTAAAGTATACTTTAGGCACACTGTATGGCTGAAACATAAGCTGACCTTTAAGAACAATATATGATCTTAAGAAATTAATTACAATTTTCATAGATATTCATTCACCTTGAAATTCTTGAGAAATAACAGTCTGAGGTTCCTATAATTTAATGCTGCACCAAAATTTAAACAACAGACAGTCAGTCACCTGCAGTTCTAGGCAGCTACGTAAAGACCTAGGTGTAGAAAGAACAAGACATTGTGATGGATCTTAAAGTAAGAGGATGGGAGGGTGTGGACCAGCTTAATCTGGCTCAGGAAAGGAGCAAGTGGTGGGCTTTTGTAAGCAGGGTATTGAATCTTCAGGTTACATAAAATGGGAGGAACACGATTAGCCAATGATCTAAAGGCTTCACAAGAAGGACTATGTTCCACAATGGGAGGAATGTGATTGGCTGATGATCTAAAGGCTTCACAAGAAGGACTATGTTCCATGCAGTTACAGTCACTGTTACAGATGTAACATATTGGCAAATGACATGACAAAATGCTCACAGGGACTGCTACATAACCTTCATATATCAAGCCTTATAATTCCTGCTGTGTCTGGCAATTTATGTTTCCTTTTATCACAAATGTAATCAACTTGGCACTGTAAGCTCTAAGAGTGCATACTGTCAGTATTAATAATCAGACACACACACACACACACACACACACAAGTACACTTTTGTAACATGCAATCTGCAGACACTCACACAAGATTCTGAACACAAGCCTTGACCAGATTGTTCTCCACATCAGCTTCAGCTGCAATTTTTGCAACATGGTTGAATCCATTGATGTATGGAAGAACCTGCAAGATAATGAACACTCACTGTCAGACGTTCCACAGGTATGGGATCTTTCATCCAGCATCCCTGCATTCAGAATGCTCAGAAACCTGGCTTTGTTCTACAGTAAATAAAGTTAAGATAAGCGCTAAATAATTACAGGGCCAGCAGTCTGCTGTCATGGTGCTTGGATGAAGTCTTGCCAGACAGTGTCTTGTAAATGTGCTAACTGACACAACAGAACTTAATTGTTAAGGGAGAAAAGTTATTTATTTATTTGTTTGTAACTTTATATGTGCTTTAATAGACATCAGACCTGTCGCTACAAATTATGGAAAAGCCCCACATACAGAAAACACCCAAGTCTTGTGCATTTTCAATACAAGATCTGTTACCTCTACACGGTACAACATGAAGCATGACATGCTCATTCACATTTTTCCTTCTCCAGTACTTTCTACACCAAATTCAACCAGTCTGCTTTCCTCACCTTCCAGGAAACAGAACTGTCTGTGGATGACGACGATTGCATGCTGCTGCAATTGACAACATTCATAATGATCTTACTGCTGCAGTTGCAATGTTCGTGATCAAATGGAACAAATACAATTGCCAAACACAATGGAATAAATTTTATATGTAAAATGCCTCTTTTGACTCCAAAAACATATAAAATAGCACCAATAAAAATACACACAAATGTAAAGTGTATAAAAACAAGGAAGTTCATGTTTAATAAAAACAAACACTTTTTGGGTTACGTTAACTTACTGAAGGAGAGTCTCACTGCACAAACCACTAAAGCAGTCAGCCTCACTGAATGAATGAAGCTTGAACAAATTGACAGTGAACTGTGAAATAGCGGGACAGTGGGAAGCATAAAGTTGGCAGCCAAATGGTCTCAGCCCAATTTGATGGAACCAGCTGCAATTGGTCAAAATGGTGGTTTCAAAATGGGTAATCTCAAAAGGTTGAAATCCTGACCATCAAGGCTCATGTACACTGACACTCCACTGTACACAGTAATTAACCATCATATGATTTCATTGAAGTCTTGCCAGTATCAGAACTCTCTATTCATTTTCCCAAAGAAATATCTTCACCGCAAATCTACATACCCCAAGTTCAAAATCAGTGATGAAACCGAGGGTAAATCACGCAACATTCATATGGTAAAGCCTAAGAAATATGATTATATTATAATTATATATGACCTGCTGGGTTGTGAGGTCCCACAGTTGTTCTCGGAACACGTTCTGGTCCACGATGAAAATAGGAACATGGTGGTCTGACACATGCGGTGGATCTGATGCAACTTTCACAACTTTTAGATGCATTGTCGTGGTGCCTTCTGCAATGTTAATTTAAACAATTTTACTGGGAAAGAAGATAAGTGGAAATTCCACAGGACATTAAATGTAATGTTTGTAAGTGGAGACTATAAGAGTCTTTGGTTCAGTTCATCTACATGCATTATTGGTTCTCTCTATATTCGTGTACATACAGTATAACCAAATCAAACCCAAAGCCAACACAACCCAACTGACCAACCAACCACCTACTCCCTAACTAAACTACACTAAACTAAACTAGACTGACATCCATCCATCTGATTAACCGATTCATTGAATGACTAACCAACCAACCAACCAACCAACCGACTGACTCACTAACTACCCATCCAACTGACTAACCAAACACCCAATTAACAAACCAACCAACTAACTACCAACCAACCAACTCCATGCAGCAGAAACCTTCTTCAGGAACTAACAGTTCCTCAGCTAATCAAGAAATTCTCCACACTTTATGAAGCCCACAAGCTTATCACCATGTTCACTATAGCCCTCCACTTCTCCATACCCTGAGTTGGATAAATCCAATCATATCAAACCCCAGAACTGATTCATCATCGTTGCCATCAGAATACTGAATAATACATCAATAAATCATCCACAATCTCCCATCCTACTTCTTTAAAAATCCATTTTAATATTATCCTCTCGTCTACACCTCGGTCTTCCAAGTGGTCTCCTAAATTCAGGTTTCTAAACCAAACCCTGTACACATTTCTATTCCTCCCCATACACAACACATGCCCCATTAATCTCATCCCCCCCCTCAAATCACCCACATAACAATTAAGGGCCCAAAACATCTAGCAGCCTACAATTTGTTAACAGGAAAATTTAACACCTCAAGCAATGTTAAGTGCACAGTAAAGCCAGCAGAAGGTACTGGGATGTTTCCTGCAGCTGTATCAGGCACTCTAAGACAACAGCCTTCAGGTACATACCAATGACAGTTGTCATTCGGTGAGAATTCAGGTCCTGGAGAATCTGTTTCAACATTGCTGGAAGTCTTCCTTTTTCATGTTCAGTTTTATTCTCATTAGATAAGAAACCTGATTCCTGTTCCATTGTCATCTGAAAGAGGAAAGACAGGCTGTATAAAGCAGAGCAGCAACAAAGTCGACAATAACACGGATAGCACAATACTGTTCCGGCAAAACACAATGCAAGTGTCAGTTACATTACACAAATTTTGTGACATACAATACTTAATTTCCATGACTATTTAATGTATGGCAGCTTCATTACTTTTGACATATTATGTGGTTTTGGAGTGTAGACATTCGGAATAATAAGTCTTAAAGTGGTATTCCAGTTCCACACTCTTGTGAAGATGAACGTGTGGGACATCCAGCAATAAGCAGATGGATATGTCAACCAAGAGATCAAACTTATCCAGAAAAACAGAAGAATCACTAAATGTAATGTTGGGAATTTCACTGGAGTCATTTCAGAACAGTATGAAAAGACAATCTGAAAATGTGTCAGGCTGGTGCCAAATTCATGCCCCAGAGCTGATTACTTGAAATTGTGTGTGTGTGTGTGTGTGTGTGTGTGAAGTTCTGGCTAAACACAAAATGACTGTCATCCCACACCCTCCCTGCTCACCAGACTTCAGCTGTGTGACTTCTTGCTTTCCCAAAACTCAACACGGTATTAAATGGCAAGAGAGATTTAATATCACCATGAGTTGAGAAACACTGAAGAACACACTTGCTAAGCTGTACCATCTGGTGGAACTGTTGTGAACTTGCAGAGGATCCCACTGCCTCCATCATCAGGGCTGATAATCAGCTGTACAGGGCAAGAAAGTTTGATATAAGGACTAGCTGAACCTAGCCAATGGAAGTGGCATAAAAGAAAGAGAATAGAGAAAGAAAACTAGGAAACTGCAAGGGACACATCTAAATGGAGAAAACAGGATGGTAGCAAAGGAAACACTACAAAGAAAGTGAAGGGAGAAACATAAGTACTTACTAAATATTCTGATAACTTCTTGACAACCGGTTCATACTGCACAGTCCGGGCCCAGGCATCACAGACAAAACACAAATTGAAATAGTACGCATTTCTGGCATATTTTGTGTTATCTATCCTTACAGGGAAACCTGTGATTTTGTACCCTAAAACATTACTGAAAAGAAGAGACACATACACAATGAATTATTGACAGCCACCAACCTTATATACAGATGTATAAAATTATGTGGCAATAAACACCACATAATACTAAACACTGACAATGGTAGGTACATTCTACAGAAGTATTCCAAATTATTCCAAGTGAATATTTTGTTAGTTCTGCATAATTTACATACAGTCATGTGTATATGAGCACATTTGGTGCATGCACATGTACACATATGCATGGACACACACATGCAGGCACTCGTAAGTACACATATGGTATTCATATAGATATCAAAACAAGACGAGAAAAATTCTTTCCCATATTACAAACCTGTCAGTGACATGGTGGATGAAACCATCTGGCAACTGCCACACAAGCATCAAAGCACAGTAAAGTCCACATATGTACCGCTTTGCACCATGTTAGGCAAAGAGGGGAATTTGGTACATCAGTGACGTACGAAGAAAACTAGACTATGCTCTGAGGATGCGTACAACATGCAAATGTTACAATGGTGTACAGCATGTATTATACGTATGTAAAGTATAAATGTCACCAGTTGTTAATGTTGCCAAAATTTTAATCTTTTAACCAAATTTACTAGAATACCTGTAACAAACCTTAGCTACTAAGGATGAAGAGTTAATTAAGAAATAATTCCAATACATATATTGCCACAGGGACATGTATATTAACCTGCAGACTACACACGGTATGTAAGGTGTGAGTTCCTCAATTTTGTTGCATGTAAACTAGCATGTTTCCATGAAGACGGCTCAGTGATTAACTGGAACATGCAGGAGTGTGAATGAACAAGTGCTGCTGTACATTTGATGAGCAGGCACTGACAGCGTTTAGTTGAAAATTATTTACAAATTATGCAATCAAAATTAATCAATTCCATACACAAATACCATGTTCAGTTGCAAATATCATTCATCTTGCTACCACTGCCCCTTCCAACACAGTTTTACATATACTTGAATCATATCGCAGCAACGTGCAGCAAAAGTGCATACAAAACAGCAGAAGTAACATTCAGCAGCACTCACACTGCTAGCATCCAACACTCACTCACACACACACACACACACACACACCACACACATTCTGCCAAACTGCAAGACACTCACACTGTCAAAATGCTCCTCTGTAGCTGTGGCTTTGGGATTATGTACACACTAACCGCATCAAATATTTCTTTTGACACATAGTCCTGTGGAACCTGCAATTAGAAATACACAACACAAAATAATCAAAATATAAATTAATTTCCATGTTTTTTATTTTGTTAAACTCAGTCCTTTCATTCAGTTTGAAAGACTGCAATTTGTATCTTCCGGAGTGACAACAAAATCAGAAGGTTCCTTCAGATGCACATAAACAACCACAAGCAGGTTTGCAATTTGAATATTAAACTAGTGCATTGTACATAAAATTCAGAGTTCTTTAGGCAGAGGTGATGAGAAGGCATGAGTTTCATAAGAACTGTCACATCCCCATTACGCCAACTAATGTTTGAGCAACACAGCCTGTGAATCCTACAAACAGCTGTAACTTATAATCATAACCAACAGGCACATTGCAGTCACTATCAATTCTGGCAACCCTGATTGGATAAGGACAAATGTTTCATTACTATCAGCAAAAAACAAACTCTGTAACCAAACCACTACAGAAAGTTCCCCCTTATAAGAGGAAATGTCAACCACAGTACATCACTATAATTTATTTCATACTATATCTTGGGAAGAGCATAGGTACAAAATAGTAGTAATAGTAAAAGTTATTATTATTATTATTACAACAGTACAAACATAAATCTTCAACACACAGACAGTAAAGTCCATTAACCATGCTTGTGTTGTCAGTACTGCCCAACTAACCTAACCTAACCAACCAGCCACACAATCTACTAACTCTGTGCAGTACAGTCCTTCTTCAGAAGCTAAGAGTTTCTCAGCTATTCAAATTCTGGATATATTGTGGGACCTAGAAGTTCAATACCAAGTTCACAAGGGCCCGCCTTTTGTTACTATCTTCAGATAAATTGAGTCCATGCACTCCCATCCTATTTCTTTAAGATTTCAATATTATCCTCCTAATGCCTAAGTATTCCAGGTGGTCTCTTTCCTTCATGTTTCCTACTACAACCATGTACACATTTCTTTTCTCAACCATACATGCCACATGCCGCACCCATCTCAATGTCCGTGATTCGATCACCTACATGATATTTGCTGATCAGTATAGATCGTAAAGCTCCTCATTATGCACCTTCCTCCAGCCTACTACTACTTCCTCTCTGGTAGGTCAAAATAGCTTCCTCAGCACCCTATTCTCAAACATCCTCAGCTTATCCTCTTCCTGCCATGACAGACAGTTTCACACCCATACAAAATAGGCAAAATCATATTCCTGTATATTTTAATCTTTATGTTATCAGAGTGTATGAGGTAAGAGAGAAGATTATGAACCAAAACGTAGAAGGCATTCTCCAGGTTTGATCTCCACCTAATTGCTTCACACATGCCATTGTGATTTGTTACTGTCATTTCCAAATGTCTGAGGTTTGCAGTTTCAAAGGATTTATTACCTGTTTTTATCTTGTGAATTTGTCCTTTATTCTCTGTACCAGATATGCACATGCACTCCTTAACCAAACTCCTTATTAGATAGTGAGTGACTAATAGTGTTTCTGCATTTTTCTTTACACATCCGTCAAACACTGTCATCACTACCATAACCACCAACATCAGCATCAACTGGCCCACCACATAGCTTATATTTTTTCTACTGCCATCACTAATATTATTAATTTCACATTACAAAAATTCTTGCACTTTTATGCTTGAGTCAAACTGCTTTCAAAATGTATATTGCAGATATGTATCACATATTTCAAACACTTCTTGCACATTACCAAGTACCCTTGACTGCTTTAGGTTAGTACACGCAGAGGACATATATGCACTCATGCACGTAGTTAAGAAATTTATGTTGCCACAACTGCTCTTTTCCTGTTAAAATAACAGTAACCTACGAAATTATTTTCTTGTAATGTAGCTAGCATTTTTTGCTACACAATGTATAACATGGCTCATGTCAGTTGGGTTTGGGGATTCACAATGCTGTGTGAAATAGTGCAGCAAGTAACAAATGCAGAAAATAATTCTATAATAGGCTGCTAAAAAAAGACCGTGAAAGTATGAGGACTGTAGGGCATCATTTATTTTGACATTGCTTCTCACTACTTTTTATGCTAGCAAGACTCAGAGCGGATACAAAAACTAACTTCCTTATTCACTTGTTATTATTCTATGTTTGTTCCTAAGTAAAATGGGCGAAAATTCAGTGCTGCTTGAAATCATGTATACAGTTACAAAGCATTCACATTCAGTGGCAAAATTACGATTGTATTTTCAATTTTCACTTTTTAATGCTTAAATAACTGCGGAGGTTTTAGGGTAATAAATGTAATATAACAATGGTTATTAATCATAAATTAAGAACGATATTTGAGGAAGCGTTCGTGGCCTATTTTTACATACATTTGCTTGCAGAAACTGCAAAAATTATGGAAACTTCAGAACAGCCGGAACAAATGCCGGCCAAATATCACTTCACCAGCTGACTTCATACTCTTATTAGCTGTCATGTATCTAGACGAAGATATCGTTCCCCATAGTATGAAAAAGTTCGGGGCATCAAAATATCTTTTCAGTACCTGAAAACCGGCTTCGCAGACAAACTGACCGTAAAAAGACACACATACCGGCAGAGTAAAACAAACCTGCTAGTACGTACCTGACAAGTTATTTTAGGTCCTGCTACATGATGAAATTCGCATAAAAATATACACTTGATAGGCCCTTCATGCCCACAACCTTCAAAATACCTCGTATCTTCTTCAATGTTCGTGCTCATTTCTTGTTACATCACTACACATCCACCACTCCAACTGTCTGCACCACAAACCCCAATCGTCTGTCACTCCAACAGTCATGGATTACAAACACGACCCATCAGAAGTAGTAATCTGTGAATCGGAACCAGGAAACACAATCAACCCCTAATCCATGATCGCAACCACATATAAGAGCACGGCTTCGCCAACAACTATCACAGATTATTTAACGGTGTCGACTCCAATCCAGCCAGAGTCGAGAGTTGATTGTAGTGCAATTATAGCGCTATTTTTTAAATCCTATCACAAATATTGACATGTGTGCTGCTCAGCGTGTACATGTAACGTATAGAAGGCAACGTATGAAACCAGCGAGATTCGGTAAAAAGTTCGTGATTCATTCGTCTTGTTAAGAGTAAATGGGAAATAAATACATTTGTTAAAACAGAAATGTGCACTTCTTACACTGTAAGTTAAATTCAACAAGTATTGTGGCTTGCACTGTACATGCATGCTTTCCCCTAGTACACAATTTATAATAACATTTGTGCTGTAAACACAATTGCTGCTGCAAACAACAACAAAAAAAGCAACAATCAAAATAAAGTTCTTGTTAACTTTTATACACAGTGAAAGAGAACTCCACTTCCAAAAACACAACTTTTTAACAACAATCCAAGCCAGTTTCTTTGCCTCGAAAAGAAACCAGATCTGGAGAAAAGCGTTTCAAATGGGATGGTTGTGGCCAGAGTACATAAATATTTCTTCATGAACTTCATAAGTTTTATATCGGTGTTTTAAAGAATGTTTATTACTGTGGAACTAACCAACAAAATCACATAAATGAAATATGTTTTATCATATATTATATATTACTGTTCACTGAACACCTGCGACCATCATCAGGATGTCTGGGAGTTTGTATATTGATTGCATTCTAGTAAGTCGGTTTGATGTTGGTTGCAGAAGCAACCAAAACATGTTGGTGAATAGTAACATACGATAAAATATATTTTGTAGATGTGCATTTGTTGGTTTGTTACACAGTATAAATATTTCTTCAAGAGTATTGCCAGTGTTGGATAACAACATAATGACGAGTCTGCAGTCAGTCACCCACAAGTGTTGGAAGTGCCTCTATGGCAGCACCAATCCAGAATCATACCAAACCCAGCACTATCACATGTTTCACATACATCAACATGCAAACAAAATCCAGTGCCTGGAGTGACTACTCCAGGCTGCAGTCATTACCCATCACTAGTTGAGAACCCTATTCAAGAGGGTACACTGCAGTAGTAGGTCAACCGAAGCAACCGACTGGTCTGCTACAATGGAAAACATCACTGTCATGCCATTCAACTACAATCAAAACACAATTTCCAAGAATTCATAATAAATGCAAGGATCTGCATGTTAACAACACTCTGCTGACTGCAGTTGCACAGCTATATTATATGGAGAGTAAAATAATTGTGCAATTTATGTGATTACATACTTGGTACGCATATTTTAATTTGGTAGTGAACATATCTTGCATGTCGTGAATTTATACATAAGCATATACACACACACACACACACACACACACATATATATACCCAATATTGTGCGGGTGATAAAATCGAGAACAATGAGATGGGCTGGGCATGTGGTGCGTATGGGTGAGGAGAGGGGGGTGTATAGGTTCTTAGTGGGGAAACCAGAGGGAAGGAGACCACTGGGGAGACCTAGGCATAGATGGGTGGATAATATTATGATGGATCTCCAGGATGTGGGATGTGGGTATATGGATTGGATTGGGCTGGCCCAGGATAGAGACAGGCGGCGGACGCTTGTGAGTGCGGTAATGAATCTTTGGGTTCCGTGAAATGCGGGGAATTTCTTGACTAGCTGCAAGCCAGTTAACTTCTCAAGAAGGACTCTGCACCATGGAGTAAGTAAGTAAGTAATATATATATATATATACATGCCATAATTACTAAGGAACTGTTAATAATGTTGTCATGCATCTGATTATATCTATTCTTTATTTTGTTCTTTGGATGTGTTGCCAAAGATATTTGGGCTTAACAGTGAAGAAGTGACAGCAAATTGGAGAAAACTGCATAATGAGGATTTTCATAATCTTTACCCTCATCAGATATTATTTTGGTGATCAGATCAAGGCGAATGAGATGGGGAGTGGGCAAGTGCCTCATTCAGGGATAAACAGACTTATGTACAGGGTTTTGGTGGGGAAATTACAAGGACGGGGACCATTTGGAAGACTCAGGTACAGATGGAATGATGATATTAAAATGTACCTAAAAAGTGGGATGAAAGGGTTGGACTGAATGAGTGTTGCTCAGGATATGGAGAAGTGTTGGGTTATTGTGAATGCAGTATTGAACCTTTGGGTTCTATCAGAAACAAGAAATTTCTTGAATAGATGAGAAAAAAAAATTGCTTCTCAAAAAGGGGTCTGCTCCATGTTGTTAGTAAGTTAGAAAGAAAGTTGAAAGTGTTTCCATTATTGTACTGCATTTCTAGATATTATTCAATGTGATGTCCTTTACTGTGCTTGCCCTTGTCCACCACCCAAGAAATTGTGTGTTAATCATGAGAGGGAAGGATGTGAACAGGAGCAGCCAGGACCTGTCTGGAGCAACTGAGTACAACAAAGAGGAACCTCAACCAGGACTGGTAACATCTGTGCTGAGATTTTAAACTTGATGGCACTGGGGGAGGGACCTAAACATAACAGTTGGTGACACCAGTGTACATGTGTGAGGGGCTGCAGTAAGGCAGAGACCTGGTAGGCAAGTATAGAAGAGCCACCAGAACTGGCTGGCTGCACTGTGCTAAAGGAGACATCAGCTTGCAAGCTAAGAATATTTTCTGAAGTGTGTTATATAACTATACCATTCACTTCTCATATTATTTGGTGTTGGTGATGGATTATTGAAAAATGAGTATGGAGCATTTGTGGAGCAACACTGAAAGGGAAAAACAAGTATATCTCATGGACTGGCCTGGAAACAAACACAGCCTTCCAAAGTAAGTGGAACATATCACTACCACCTTTGGTCTTGTATGACTGCCAACCCATAAGCATGGGCACTTCACTAAAAATATTTTATTTTTAAAAATCTGAAAACAACCAATGCCTATTATTAGGCAAATTGTATGGCAAAAATATTCATATTTGTTTTATATTACACATCATAAAAATTTGTCTGTTATTTTAGTTCGTCCAACACATAACAAACTAAACAGAGAATATGGCATGATGATAACGCTTTAAAAACAGCAAACTAGATGGTTTATAAAACTGGAACATTGCTTAAAATCAGACTTTATCTCATAATAAAACCATAAATCAGAACAAGTATTCTTTCCAGTTGCATTATGTGGAAGGAAGTTCAGTAATTAATATCAAATTCTTGAAAAAAATTAAAACTAGCCCATCAGAATAACATAAACTCTTTTTAATTATGTAACTTTGATTAATGTCAACAGTAGTCTTAATATAACATCACAAACACAACATAACACAACATAACATAACATGACATAACATAACATAAGAGCATGACATGACATAACAGTTAATAAACTGCATCCGTGAACAAAATATCCATTAAAAATATGATTAAAGCACAAATTTACATTCCCAGAGTGCCCACACAATAAAGTATGTCTACATACATAACTGAACATTATTTATCATTGTGTATCTCAACAATGAAAACTGCCTTAAGAGTGACAGAATTTTGTTTTCATTTATAAAAAACCAGACTTATTTAGTTCATTGAAAAATCTTAAAATTAATTAATCCCTCAGAAGACTGTGGAATTCAGTTACATGGCTGAAATTATTACAATATCAGTTTTGCCAAGTTACAGAACTGCAGTATCCAAATTAATATTATTCGCAGTAACTCAGTGACAATTTATGCCAAACACACTTGCATAAATTATTGCTAACAATGCCAAAAAAATTGCTGATGAACCTGACCATGTTTGTTGGAAATGGGGAACTGAGTCATGTTTGTTATGCCACATTATTGGTGATACTGCTTTAAAGCTCTGCCTCGGATGTTCTCCATGGTGCGCACGATCACCCACTGAGAAAATGATGATGAAATACTGTCCATCAAGTTAATTGCTCCAACCTACAACAAAATCACACACTTTGCAGCATTTTTATTAGAAATAGAGACAGTCCGCTAATTGAAGGGTGCAGCTGTGCACACCATTATGAAATCAAATTTAATACACATATTTTGGAAATTACTTTATGTATGTATGGATGTACGTAAGTATGTATGTATGTATGTATGTAAGTATGTATGTATGTATGTATGTATGTACATATATGTTATATTGCTTATTTTGCTGGTATTATACAGGCAGTGAACAAAACCAAGTGTAAAAGAGACATTCAAAAGTTTTGACATTTCAACACATAAAGCAATGTGCGGTAAAGAAGCCAATTTTAGCACGAAGTGAAGTGCTTAGGATAGAACATTAAAACTTTATTTGACATTAGTAACTCATGTGTAAGGCTTAAACTGATCTCTTGAAGCGTACAGAAAGGACCAAGACAGGCAGTGTACATATAACATAACACTGAGGTGTGTTCGTGCAACCATCGTTGCAGTAGAAAAGCATTATATGTTATATATTCTGAGTGTGGGTTGTAGCCTTAGGTATTCAGAATGCAATGTGCATGCTCAGCTGTACGATATTTTTCCACATTATCTCACAAACAGCACGATTTTCAAAAAACGTTATTGAACATGAAATGAGTGTTTTGATTTTCTCTGTAATATTTGCTTGAAACATTTCTTGCTCTAAGAAGAACTGAGTGACATATGGTCAAAAATGCGTGGCAGTCTTCACATAACAGTCTTCACATGGCAGTCTCCACATAACAGTCTTCACGTAAAATACCCCTTATACTTGTCAGATTACAATAAAACTTGAATTTTCTCAAGAGATTTTTAAAAAATGCTCAAATATCAAATTCAATGAAAATCAGCCTAGTGAGAGCCGAGTTGTACCATGCAGACAGACAGATGAACAGATGAACAAATGGACAGACAGGCAGACAGATATGACAAAGCTAATAGTCACCTTTTGCAATTTTTGAAATGGCACCAAAAATAGAGGTCAGTAAACCTCCGACTTATGGCAGCTCAACTTCTAATCCCCTGTTTTTGGGACTCTTCCAGTAGCAAAAAATAACCCCAGAATAATGAATGAAACTCACACTGTGACCAGCTCACAGAAGCCCCAAAAACACAACAGATTCAACTGAGACCTCTCTGAGTCCCCCCAAAATAATCCTCCTACTTCCATAATAAGATTAAATTTTAATGATTAAGACAATTCAGCACCCTTCTGACCATAATTTCTTAAATAAAACATTATCCATGAAATGTTCAGGACAAAGATACTTCATGAATGGAACTTCCGATGGCATGCATTTAAGAATTTTTAGAACTATTTTATTCCGCACTCTGTGCTTTGTGGTAAGTGTTTTTCTTATGTAGTAAATGTTTATAAAGCACATAAAATATTGGTGTTTCATTTTACTTTCATTTATTTTCATGACAAAGTAGAACATGTGTGGCATAGAATGCATTTCCAGGAACAAAATCCCAATTCATAGCATTGGACTTACAGGAAATAAGGCTATAATTTACAACAGCCTTCTCTGCAACCATTGTTCAGGAACCAAAATGGTCACAGCTGCAGAGCTTGCCTGTACTGATTAATTACATGTGTTAGTAGTGCTGACTGCAAAGAAGATAAAAACACTGACTTTGGACACTTCTGATGCTAGTGACATGACAAATCTAGCTTTCAAATTCAGTGATGTAGAAATTAGGTTTCCCTGCAAAATGTTTTTTATTTCTATTCATACAGACAACAGAATGCTAAAAGTGTCGTGTGCACACACTACAGATAGAAGATTTTATTTTCTTAAACTCCAATTTACATTTGTAGCAATTATCATTTATACATACATAAAGATTGTTTTAACATTTTCACAGCATGTCTTACCATCAGGGTGTGTGGGAAGTAGCCAGTGGTGTGCTGTTGCATTCCAATTGTGCGAACAGCACACTTAACAAAGACATCTGGTGCTGGTGCCATCCAGGTAGAACGTCGGATCTTGCTCATTTTTGTGGCTACGTATCCTGGCAAGATACATTGGACAACAATTCCACATTTGCCATATTCACAAGCAAGATCCTTAGAGAACTTCTCAACAAAAGCCTACAGAATATAACACAATGTATGTGAATGCAACACAATGTATGTGAATGTAGCACAGTGTATGTGAATGTAACACAGTGTATGTGAATGTAACACAGTGTATGTGAATGTAACACAGTGTATGTGAATGCAACACAATGTATGTGAATGTAACACAATGTATGTGAATGTAACACAATGTATGTGAATGTAACACAGTGTATGTGAATGTAACACAGTGTATGTGAATGTAACACAATGTATGTGAATTTAACGCAATGTATGTGAATGTAACACAGTGTATATGAATGTAACACAATGTATGTGAATGTAACACAGTGTATGTGAATATAACACAATGTATGTGAATTTAACACAATGTATGTGAATGTAACACAATGTATGTGAATGCCAAAAAATGAACACTTCTACAGACTGATTCCAAAACAAATCTCATAAATATGACATGACATGAGGTTTCTAGATATCTTAAGTTTGGAGCATGTTGAATGTTGTTTTCCTTTAGAAATTTGTTCAAAGGCTTCATACGAATGTGACTCTATCTGTTATGGGGAAAGTCTGTCTTCAACTCTTTCCACTGCCACATCTAGAAATTCATCGCCTTACCATATTTTTGCCCCATTTTCTTTCTGCCTCTAACAAAGCAGTAGCATTGAAGTAATTCAGGTTTGTTTGTTTTAGGACCTGGAAAGTGTGCTATTGAGCAAATTAGCTTGTACAAATTCTGATATGCACTTGGCAGTTGCCTGCGTGAACACCAGCCAGAAACAGTGACTAACCTTCATCTTTTCCATATTTACTCTCAATAGAAGCAAGGATAGCACCCCAAATTAAAACACAACTGCTTCCTTGTACATCTTTCCCAATTCACTAAAGATCATACCATCTGACACTACTTAATATGGGTAGCCACAATGTGGCTTGCGTGCCGCATATGGCTGACACACCATTGGTGAAACTTGTGCCAGCTGTCTGTGAACAAATAATATTCAGGCAATTTCCACACATATGCACATGCACATGCAACACTGATCATGAGCAAAGTTTTGAAAGATTTTATACACAAAGGAGACTCACAACTAACTGACACGGACTGAAACTAACCTACAGTAGTTGGGTGAACAGAAATAAAAAGCCATAAAATAAGAGAAAACATTTTATTTTATTAATACATGGCTCTTGCATAAGTTGCATCCTAAAGTGTGGCACCCACAGCTCGTCTATCTGGCCACACCTGGTATATAGTCTAGGTGAAGAAGAATGCACTGCTTGACCCTGAAGATGAATGCAGTATGACACCAACATAGTGACAGAGCATCACATAACAGCAGACTTGAATCTATTCATATAGTGTTAAAGTTACAGTTTTTCTTAACTATACTTTATTTTACTTTCCAAAATCCCTCAAATCCCCCCCCCCCCCCCCCCCCCCCCAAAAAAAAAAATCTTTCCCCCCCCTCTCTCCCCCCCCCCCCCACCATCACACACCCCCACACAACCCCTCCCTAA
>Ga0131853_10005451_pt1 | contig 22933 bp, 28 predicted proteins | sample TergutLab28metaG_FD_92764 | JGI IMG/M metagenome (GOLD analysis project Ga0131853, IMG submission 92764) | Labiotermes labralis P1 segment gut microbial communities from Petit-Saut dam, French Guiana - Lab288 P1 (version 2) (version 2) | ecosystem: Host-associated > Arthropoda: Insects >...
AATCTGTTACTTGTTCAATAATATTGTCGTTTATCACAATTTTTACCCTCTGTATGTAGTTCCCCCACATTGCCATTGATTTTGTTTTTGTACTAGATATGGTCATTTTATATTTTCTTGCTAAAAGGTATATAAGGTATAAAAGATATAATACAGTACAAGTTATTAGTGTAGGTAAGGGCGAATGAGATCTCGTTTTACAAGAATTTAGTGGGCGTGTGTGCAGATGCTTGGTTTTTCACTATCTGCACACACACACACACACACACACACACACACACCAACTTTTTGTAAAACGAGATCTCAAACCCTCTTACCTAAAATAATAATTTGTTCTACACTACATCATATCTATACAGCTTCTCTGATAAGAATTGTATCCAACCTGAAGATGTCCACAGCAGAATTGGCCGAAACATGTAGTTGATAAGTTATATACACCTGACAATTAGTTGTGTTACAATTGCTATATCCTTATAGAATTATTAACATAGGTTTTGTATATAAAATTAATTCTTTGCACTATCACCGCAGAGGTCTGGATTCAAAGCAACAGCAATCCATGAGGGACTGGTGGCGCACAAAGTAGCAACTGAGCAGGTTTTTCTATGAACACTTCAGTGTTCCATTGTCACTGTAATTGCATCTATGTTCCATATTCTTACTTTATTCGTCAAATACAGATGTTGTATAATCATAGTAAACAGAAGTGCTACAAATACAGAAAGACTACACATTATAAAATATTGCACATAAGACAAGTATTACGAAGTGCATATCGCTGGTTATTCTATTAAGTAGGGCTGGAAGAGCACCACGGCTGTATTTTGTACCCAAAAGCTTCACAGAAATATACCTCTTCTCGTCTTTCACTTCTTCCTTGTATCCTAGCTGTGCACTGCTCAGAAAGAATACACTATTTTTATTCCTGAATATGAGTATAGGAATGAGAAGGGGAAAAATTAAATTATTACCAGACATGCCAACAAAACATCAAATAGAAACAACACAAATGTTGTTTCTGGGATGTTTCGTCTTGTAGATTAAGGTATCCACAACTGTGCTCAAGATTCAGAGAAATCAGCTGATTCTGTCATCAATGGAACCAGAATTTATGACGTCATATCCTTAAGTCCTACACACCGTGAAGAGAACTTTGTATCTTATTAAGACTGTTCAGAAACACAGATGCCTGCCACAATGAAACCGAATTCATAAATAATGTAGCAGCAAAAAAAAATTTTGTGGTAAATAAATGACTGCCTACTAAATGAAATCTTGCTCGATCCCATATATTATACAAAATCGGGCGCTCAATAATATACTGATGAATCATTACACGAACAATCTGTGGGGACACACACACAATCACAGCTCGCCTACCACAAAACCTTTTTCTATCCTTTTAAGGACCCGGCTAAACAATAACTGGCGGCCTTTTGAGGGCCCGGCCCGTCGATCTTGACGACTTATCCCGACCAATCACAGATCAGTTTATTCAGACCAATCAGAAGACATCTTATTCGGGCCAATCACAGACGACACATAAAACCCGCGGACCGAATAAAAAGAGGTCGCGCGGAACTGAGAAATCATTTTCTACTCCAACGGCAGACGACGTGCTCCCTACGGGATATTACTACGAGTGTAACTCACTGTACAAGCAAACGACGACAATAGATTCTGTTAATTGTTGTAGTGCTGTGTGAGTCAATCAGAGATAAACTACGGTACCCCACATTGGTGACTTCCGTCGTGATCATGCAAGAGGGTCCGGACAGCTCCGAGGGAGGACACATCCACCGGTCGGCGGTGCTCTGCCCGCCGTTCTGGCCCGACAGACCCGGGCTCTGGTTCGCCCAAGCCTAAGCTCAATTCGTCCTCGCCTCCGTCACCAGTGAGAAAACAAATTTCAACTACGTGATAACCCAGCTGCAGTACAGGCACGCGGCACAATTCGATGACATCATAATATAACTTCCGACAGACGAGCCGTACACCACCCTCAAGACCGAACTAGTACGCCATCTTTCATCATCCCGTGAAAAACGCGAGTAGTAAAGGGGGCGGTTTGGCATACATTATAAAAAAGGATCGGCTCTCGACAAAATTTTTCGCTGCCATCTTCAGGATGGTTGCCGCATACGTTTTGGTAATGTGCCTCCGTACAGCTTGGTAGTGATACCTCCATCGCCCCACCTACGCTAAACGAAGATCACGTGACTTGTGGAGTATGGAGCAAGAGTGGTCTAAGTCGAAGTGAGTGCAAGAGTGTGACAAGTGCATAATAATATTATGAAAATGATCGGTTTTGACAGGGAAAAAGAAGCCATAATCAGGGTGGTTGCCCCCGTGCAGTCTGGTAGTAAAAAAAGTGCAGTAGCCCCCCAAATTCGAAGCCCGCCCGACGTGCATTCTGGTAGTGAGCCCCCGTAGAGTCTGGTAGTCGGAAAAATGGTCAAAAGTCGTCACGTGGCTTGTGGAGTATGGAGCAAGAGTGCTCTAAGTCGCAGTGAATGCCAGAGTGTAATAAGTGTATAATATTATAAAAAAGGATCGATTTTCGACTGGAAAAAATGCTGCCATCATCAGAATGGTTGCCCCCGTGCAGTCTGCTATTCAAAAAATTGACAGAAGCCACAAAATTCGGAAAGAAAGGCCGCCGTGCAGTCTGGTAGTGTGCCCCCGTACAATATTGTAGTAAACAATGTGCAAAAACCCTCAAATTCGGAAATAAAAAAGCCGCCGTACAGTTTGGTAGCGTGTGCGCTCGCCCCCGTACAGTCGGGTAGAGGACTCCTCTTTGGCCCTCCCTACGCCGATTTTAGTGTAGTGGAAGTAGGAGGACCGGAGTGCGGTCGACCCAGATGCACTGGGTAATAATATAGTACAGTTTTGTACGTACTAAATTGACGTATGCCCGCTACTGGAATATGTATAAAATTTCGTCATGGAAGTGTAAAAAGGGATTGTCTAATCTGAATCATTCCACATGGGATGTATTGCCGAGGCCAGACCACATGTTTTGTCGTGGGGTATAACGCGCGAACTTCGAATATTAGAAAGCGACATCGTCAGTATTGGTAGTAAATTTTGATGAAAGCAAATTTGAATGCACGATAAATTCGAATGTCGATGCGATAGACCCCATGAAAATACATAAAAATAATTTTTTTCCAAAAAGTGGCATGTCATTTTTAAGGAGTAGCCCAGACACGTTGGATAATGTTATAGTTCAGTTATGCATGTATAACATAGAGGTATACTCACTATTGGAACATGTATTGGAGCTCTTCATGTAAGTGTAAAAAGGGATTATCTAATTCGAAATATTAATCCACACGTGCAATAACATCGTAGGTTTAAAACACGCGTGCAATTAATCGTGCTGCAACTTGGGTGTAAGGTTCATTTGTGCAAACTTGATTTGTTGATGCCATCGAAGATATTAGCGTAGAAACATTCTGAACAGTGTGATGTGATAGGACAGTTCTGCATTCACGAAATGGAGGTACACGCGTTAGCAGAACGTGTCTCGTAGCTATGTATGTAAGTGCAGAAAGGGATTATTTAATTTGAATCATTTTGACACATATGGCAACTAATGCACATGCGTCAATATGTCTTGCATTACATGCTTTTCGAAATATATATAGCTTGACCTGCAGAGTGAGTGATTTATGTGTTTACCAGTGTGCAGTACTGAAATGCTGATGCAATGATATTAGTGAATAAAAAAGAAAATTCGCATTTGGCACGGTCAACTTTGAGCTCGGGTCATGTTACAGTACGGTGATGCATTTGCTACGTAGAGGCAGACTCGCTAGGGGAACGTGTCTCGAAGCTCCACACGTAAATGTAAGAAGGGATTATTTAATTCGACACGATTGTTGAAGGTTAAGCTGATTTTTACGCAATTGCCGTATAAAAGCTAAGTGATACGAATGGTAGCCATCTTTGTAAGGACGACCTTCCCACAAGCCTGGTTGTTGGGTAAATGCGTCTTCTTTGTTTGATACCTAACAGTACTCTCGTACTGAATACTACAAGACGGTATCGTGTTAACAGATTAAAGAAGTTGCACTTACTTATGTGAACACGCATCTGAAGACGGTGTTGCTCGTTAAGTACATTGCTGTTTATGAAAAAATGCTTTATTTACATGTTTTTAATAATATTACAGACTACATAGCTCTCTCTCTCTCTGTTTGTCCTTTAGACGAGTAAGCGAAATACTATCTTGTCTCTTTGTCACGTACGCAGAACCAGAAAATCACTTTCTACCCTTCGTACACGACAAAGGAATAAGATAATATTTCGTTTCAGGTGACGGGTGTCCAGGATCCCCCCTTTGCCCAGCTGTCAGCTGTTTGCCGTGTAAGTGTATGTCTTTTTTAGTGGTCAAGCCAGTCGTGCGACGTTTAGCATTTTGAAGAAGAAAATACCCGCAATTTTTTCCCACGTAGTCTGCTTCTTCTTACTTTACCGTAGATGTTTAACGCGCCTCACCGGTTTGAGCACTAAATTTGATATATGCACTTTGCAGCTCGTCTCACACACGTCTACATTGAAGAGGTGCAGTGAAGGTGTTTCGACTCGCCCGTCCAGGATTCAGCAGCCTTTGCCGTTAGCAGGGTAGGTGTATTTCTCAGACTTAGTGCACATATCTTTCTGGTAATGTAATTTCCTTCCATGGATGCCAACAATGCCCTCGAATGTATGAGCACCAATTCTGATAAATACACTTTACAGCCCATATCACACACGTCTACACAAAGAGGTGCAGTGAAGGTGTTTCTACTCGCTCGTCCAGGATCCAGCCGCCTTTTGCCGTTAACAGGGTAGGTGTATATGTCATATTTATTGGTCATATCTTTGTGACATTGTTAGCATCTGAAGCAAGCTTAATCCTCGTTGTAAAAAAAATTTCCAGCATTTCCCATGTAGTTTGCTGGATACCTACAATGCCTCAAAGGTATGAGCACCAAATCTGATACATGCACTTTGCAGCCCATCACACACACACACACACACACACACACGTCTACGTGGAAGTGGTGCGGGAACGTGTTGACTCGCCTGCGACCGTCCAATAGCATTTTCGGAAAAAACAGATTAGTGCAGTGTGATTACACGAGTGTACACAACTCCGATATTCGCGTATGAATACTTCTCCCCTGATATACCGAATTTAGACGCAATACGGAAACCAGAGTGCGTGCTCCCTCCACGCGTCATCTGCGGGACGCCAATTTTTTAACCCTCCGCCACAGTGAAAGCAGATTGTCCTATCACCTTGACTTGTAAATAAAGTGTCGTATGTAGACTCGAAGATAATGATTCTACTAGTGATACAGAAATAGTGATGATGAATATACATATGTAGTAAAAACCCGCAGCATTCAAACAATTGGGAGAAGGATTCATATCGTGAGGCCAATGTGTGTATAACTTCAATCGCGAATCTTTGGTATTGAAGATTAAATATTTAGGTCCCTGACAGATAATCGTGGCGCTTTGCAGTGGGCTGCTTTGCTCTGGCCTAGAATTAGGTCTGTACTCCATTGCCGTCGACTCCAAATGAAAGTAGGTTACACACGTCGTGTGAATATAAGGTGATACAGTGTCTTTATCTGGTATGAAGTCGTTTATTTTCGAACAATAAACATTTGTTTACAAGTGAAAAATATGTTAGAAGCTACTACGTGTTTTAACAAAAATAATAAGTAAGGCTACTGTGAGTGTACGTATAAGCAAGTACAAAACGTTAAACAATAATAAATATTTGTGTAATAATTGTTTTTTTTTTTTTTTTACAATTTCGTTTTGAGTTCGTCAAACACTTGGGATTACACTATGTGCTTACTTGCGTTAGGAGCCGGTTCGACATTATTAACCGAACTCAATGCCAAATTCACATATGCCAAGAAGTCGGGCAGAGAGAGAATGTACACTTTCAGTTGATTTTGAAAGACGTGAAACATTCTCGAGAGATATTGCTAGTCTCCGAGTCTCAGGCCGATGTACTGTTTATCGAGATACAATAGAGCGATCCTGTAGCTTCCCGTCGTGTTCAGTCTAAAATCGGCCTCCTTGCTCGTTGCCTCACATGGACTCGCATATCCTAGGCAGACATTCCCCCATCTTGTTGACATGCGGATCGTCGAGAAAGAGGATGGAAGAGCCGTTCTTCATTATGGATCCCAATTCCACGAAGCGATGATAATCTCGAGCAGGGTAGAACCGACGGAGACTATTTGTTCCTGTGTTCGTCGATGAAAAAGAGGCGTCGCAGTAGGAACCGTTAAGGATCGAATAACAGATTGACGGCCTCGGCGCAGAATTTGCAGGTGTCAAATTCTGGAGGTCGGACGCGTTTAGGCGCCGATGCTTGGGGCGACGATGTTTCGGTAGCGTCTGGCTGACGTTTTCTAGTAGACATTGTCGAGGGCAAAGTGATCGGGCAGCCTACCGCACGTTCAGATTTAAGCAGCTGAAACAAATTTGGACGAATGACGTGCCATGTCTGTAGGGCACCTTACATAAGATTTCGTCTGTAGGTGGAAAATCCACCAATCGTAGAGGGAATGCGCGGTTTTGGTTGCGCAATCGAAGTCTGGAAATTTGTGACAAGGCAGGCTGCACCAGCGTCTATGAATGAAGGATGTGGGCTGAGGACAGTTGAAATCCTTCAGTTTAAGAATCGGGCGATCCAGTAGTTAGGTGAAAAATTTGCATTTCGTAACGCCATAGCAGTAGAAGTGAGCGAACCCCGCTACCGCCTCGCTCACGACCATGTACAAATCGTGATAGGCTATGTGCCCGTCCTCCCAATTGAGCCCGTTTTCGTATGAGCAGTGTGGCGTCATGGTATAGGTACTCTTGAAACGGAACGAAACCATCATATTTTTGGCCGCCACAGAGAGTTCATTGACCACGATCTCACTCTGGCACCCCTCAAAAATTCGAAATCTATTAAAACCGCCATATCGGCGGTCGACATAACTGAGAATTACGAAATTACGATTAACTACCTACCTTTTATAGAAAGCTGGAGATGCATTTTCCGCCGCCACCACCATCGCCGCCGCCGTTAATTCGCCGAGGCGACCCGAATTTGGAAGCGAAGCCTCGGACGATCTGTCGGTCTGCTGACGACGCACCGTCGAATTGCCCGACGAATTGTTTGGCCGTGAACACTCTGCCCATATAGAAGGCGAAGAGACAGCATTATTTCCCAGAGATATTACTAGTTAGGCCCTGCAGTTTTCTCCTGTTATAATCCGCTGTGTCGGGGACGAGCGGTATGATACAGTACGAATCGAAGACATAGGCACTCGAGGATTTCGGTAGAAAATGTACGGTTAGCCAGTGTGAACATTTCTCCGTGTGAGGATCGGCGTTGATTATGACCGTCCCAGATTGCGTGACGGAGCGAGGCAACATATCGGAGGGGAAGACTCCCAAGAACGAGCTCACGTTCCTCAACGTACACAATATCTGCGTCGTGTCCATGTTTTTTAAGTAAAATATCTGTCGTGACCTTTTGCGAGGTATCTACGCGAAACGAATTATCGTATTTGAGATAGAATATACACGTGATGAGTTCTGGTAACGATTTGCTGAATTTCAATTTCACTCTGATATTGCCATTATCAAGGTGTTACGTATGTCCCTCAGAGGCGGCTCGATCGGGTGTTAAGTCGAAGAGTAGCATGAAATAGCCGTTTATATACTTGTCGTGAGGTATCTGGAGACCCGAGTTCTAGTGGTGAATGCTCGAACCTTCAAAGAGCGTCCTGTATCCGATCACAAACGTCTTCTCGTGATCCATGCCCAGATACAGACCTTCGGTTGGTATCAGTCTGCCGTTCGCGTTCAGCGCGAAAGAACTCAGATCGTAGTGGCGGAAATAATAGGGGTTCGTCGTTATGAAGACGAGAAATTCCGTGTTCTTCACCATGGCAAATAGGAGTCGTTTTGGGATGGTTCACAACACGGCGTTTTCTATGGAAAGCGATTGCGCTCCCCTAGAAAACGTGAAAGACTTTAGTTCGACACTGGTCAGATTGTTGCGTGCGAGAGCGCCCTTTACGAGAGCGATATTGTGCGTCAACAGAAGCGACAGACTCGGTCTGACACGGTTGACCAAAAGTTGGGCGTCGAGAAACTTGAGACCGTCTTTGTTTCCGCATGTTTGTTCATCAGGTAGAAAAACGGCTTGGTTTTGTGAGTTTGATCTGCATTCGAACGCCCGGGGTTAGATATAGCGGTACGTTACATATGTCGCTTTGGATCCGGCCGTAGAGATGGACCTCTTTGCTCTGCTTGATCTTCTTCCATCGCGTGATGAATAATTTGTTTTTCGCATCGGCGGCTGTAGGGTCGCAGAGCAATATGTCACCGTCATCCAGGTCCCAGAACGCATTTGTCTGATGCGTGTTTGCGGCGTCACTGCCGTCCGTCAATAGAGTCTCGAAATACGATCGATAAATATAGAGTTCGGTGGCCTGGGTTATAGTCACGCCGTTTAGAGCCATACTACATGGACTGAAGAGCGAGTACAAGAAATTATTCGTCACCGCAATAAAATCGGTGTTGTCGAAATTTGTACCGTCAGGCTTGGTTAGTTTACCCCGAATATATAGTTTTACGTTTAGGTCGACGTATGTGTCATTATCGGCGGGGATCAGGAATTCTCGATCGCATCGTTCCGCGGACGCTATGGGCTTGTACGTCACTTCGGTCGTCTCGACGACAGACGTTTGTATAGGTCCAGGGTAAATATATCGAACTCGGAACTCAGAGACCAGACATGGTTGACCGCGAAAGTCAGAATGATGCCTCCTAGGAGAAGATATCTCTCTTTGTAAGCCTCGGTTTCTTGCCGCCTTTCTGTTTCCGCTTCGCGACTCCTGCCTTGCGCTTGTGACCTCGTCCCCGCAACTTACCGATCAGATTTGGAGCCGTCTCTTTCAAGCGATGCGAGACTATATCCCGAGGGTGTTCGTCCGTCGATCTGGCGATATCTGTCAGGATATCGCCTCGGTACGTAACGTCTCTCGCCCCAAAGTCTTGGCACCATTCCAGAGGACCGATCTAACATTCGCCATAGCCCTGCCAAAAAACTACCGATGCCGTAGCCCCGCGGAAGAAAGGGTCGAACCACGTATATGGATCCTATGCCATCGTCCTTGGCCGACCCGCTTGGTGAAGGTAGTACCGCACGAGAGGATCCATAAGCATAAAATGTACGTCAGGGATGATGAAGACGCTATTTAAATATTACCACGTCGAAACGGCCGAAAATGTAAAAAACCCCTTCGAAGGCGTCGTGCTACTCTTGAATTCGACAGGCTTGCTCGTCAATTGCAATATCTCTATCCTTATACTTTTAATCGTCCGCTTCTCGACGGGCAGATAGTAGACATTATCAAACACGTGTTGACCCGAGAGTGACGGATAAATAAACGTCCTCATACAACGGACCAGGGATCTACCCACATACTGAGGCGATATCAGATCGCAATATATCAAGCCTGAAGTGTCGCCAATGACTGCCGTGTGTTTAAACGTACCCACACTGTTCGGAGGATAGGAGAATTCGAATACCCCCACTTCCCAATTGTCGGAAGAACCCAGTTCTACGGGTCGCGCCAACTCGGCCATGAATTCGGCGATCGTATTATCCGGATATAGATTCTTCGAAGTGTTACTCAACAACGACACGTAAAATGTTTCGGATGGACGTGGGTCATCTCTCACGCTCGATGCCGGGATCCAGGAGTCTAAGTCTTTTGAATAACCTCTCCAACGGACTAGATATTCTAAAATGCCGCGTTTGACCCGCTTTTTCAATATTTTATCTATCTTCTAGACTGTACGTCTCGTGACGCGAAACAGTGTCAGTTCTTTCTGATAGAATTAGTCCTATATATGAGTCCCGTTTAAATCCTCCAATTCGTAGAGGGGTCGCGGACGCCTCTCTAACACCTTTGCCTTTCAAAATAACTCCGTGCTAAAATTCTGGTCGGTGCTCTTGACAAATTTCATCCCTTCCTTGCTGATACGCACGTGTTGCCCCACGCGAAATTTTGGCCTTCGCGACGCAAACGCCGCGTTTCCGGGTCTCCATCCCCTTCAATATCGCGAGGACGGCCGAATCGGTCACTCGCGACGGCGCCATGCCCGTCGCCATGTGAACCGTGTCATTGTAGGCCCTGACAAATTTTGGAAGAACGTCGATATACCTGTAGGTATTTTTGTAGGTGAAATATTTATAAAGCCTATCGCGAATCGTCCGATTTGCGCGTTCGACTGGCTACATTTAACGTTGGGATACCTACACACCTGAAACTTAATGCCCTCGCGTTTCAACATCACTTGGAAGTGTTTATTTAAGAATTCTTTGCCCTTTTCTGTTCGCACTAAGACGGGACGCCTGCGGCGCCTAGAGTTCTCGAATATCGTCATAAATGCTGACTCGACGGCTGTAACTGTCTTTGACCTCAGAGGCACCAGGTGTAGAAATTTGGAAAATATATCAATGATGGATATAATATACTTGTAATTATCGTTAAATTTGCCGAGAGCATAGATGTTGACCAAGTCGCATTCCCAGACGTCCACCACGTTATTCACCGTATAGGGGATGCGCGCGAAACGCTTTATGACCCGTCGATGAAAAGTGTAAATATCCTGTTTCCCTAGCCAGTCTCTGATATCGTCGAGCTTAATATTATTATTATTATTCAGGCCTCACGGAATTTTCGCAGGGTCGAAAACGCTGTCGGTCTGGCGGGGTCATAGTACAATCTGCTAGCGGCAGTGGCGGCGGCGGCGGCGGTGGCCATCAGTACTTTGCCAACCGGTGAAATGACGCTGTTTCGATAACTCGTCGCCTCATATGCGGGAAGAGGAGAGCAATAACGTCACGATATTTAGATCCTCGCGTTATCTGTAAGTCGGCGCCGGTCTGGTAGCCGGTCAAATGAGCGTTTGTCAGCTCCAATATTTTCTTATATTCATTTCCGATCGTCTGTCGTGATTTTCCTTCGATCCACACTTTTGCGCGTCAACAGCTCCCACAATCCGGTCGATACTCTAAATTCTTTTCCCATAATCGTGATATAGCTATCGGTACCTACGAGCACTGTGGAATCGCCTATCTTGAACCATTCACCGTCTTTTCTGATACCGTATCGACTGTCGAGATGGCGGAGGCGGCTGTTGTAGAGATATGGCAATACGTACGGACTAGCTTTGGGGCCGACATTCTCCTTGACAAAATCATCATCACCATCATCATCATCATCGTCGTCGTCGTCGTCTTCACCGATTTCTCCGATAGTGTACCTCGGCTTAGGCGTCTCGTATACCGCCGAACTGGAGGGTATGGCGACAGGTTCCGTCTGCGTCCCGACTTCGAAATGTCGCGAAGGCAGAGGCGGCGACGGCGGAAGCTGTTTCTTCTTCTTCGCGACAGTTTAAGTACGGGGGAACGCGGGTTTGGGTAAGACTTTCTGTAGAAAATCCGCGATCGCCTTCATTCGCGTCTTGCGTATGATATCGGCCTATTCCATCCTTTTACAAAATTTAACCCATTTATCGTAGAGGTGTTGTTTTTCGCGTTTTCGCGTCTTGTTCTTCTTCTTCGACGGAAGAGGATGTGGAGACTTTTGTTTTAGGGCCGAATCAAAGGTGGAGATTTTTTCAGGCCTCTCTGGAAAACGTTTCGGCCGAAACGAGATACATTTTACGTAACATTATTATTATATCGAGGAAACGATCAGGCTGGCGATCGCGGGCAGAACGGCGCTGAACATAAGGAGCAGGAATCCGACTCGTTGAACTATGAGCTTCTTCTTGGTAGATAGAGGAACTCATTCGTCGGCCACCTTGCGAAGTGTGACTTTGTGCTTTCGCGATTTAGGTGTGTTACAATCTGTGAACTTCACGTTTCCGTTCAAGACATGAAGTATCCACTCGCTTATGCTATTCACGAGTTCATTGTTACAGTTAGAGATTATGGTCTTACGCATTTACATTTTGGCAGTCCTAAGTACGTGAAGGGCGTCATAATACGATTTCACTCGCTTCATCACTTATCGGTGAATAGACGATGGTCTGTTCTGTCGGGAATATAATGGTTCGAAAACGCAGGCTATCATCGGTATCCTGTGATAGATCTAGAAGTAGGTACCCGTGGGGGCGTTGAGTCGAGCCCAGGTAGGCCTTGTAGGGACTAGCACTTTTTTCGGGGTAAACATGAAGGGCTAAAAACATGAACTGATTGTTATCCCTGACGTTTTTCAATAGGACCTGATATTTCGCGTTTAGAGAAATGTCCCTACAATAACGAACCTGTTGAAAGTGGTTCTGTGTGATCAGAATCACGCTGATGTTTCTGTGATGGCTGCCTTTCGTAAATAGGTCACACATTTGCTTGGAATAGACGTCGTTCAACAGATCGTCGAGGATCACGAGGCACGGTCTGCCGCGAGCTTTTGCAAAATATTTCCGGACGCCCTCGTTAAAATGTACGTCACTCTTCGGCAGGTCTGACGGCGAGGGAACCGCAGACTTCTCGCTATAGCACCAGATCACCCCTCCGTTGAAATCCCGTTCCGTACACATGGCGACGAGTTTCTGCAGGAACCGCACGCAGAAGAATGACTTGCCAGATCTGCTAGGTCCACTTATTATGCATGGAAACGGATAATTAAATTTAAGGTCATCACTCTTGAATAGGCGGGCTAGAATGGAACACCTCTCCCCCAAGGAACCCCTCCTATTTATAACCGAACGGGACGGAAGTGTGGTCGTCTATCCGCCGGCTCTTGAAAAATGAAATCCTATAGATTTTGTCTTACGGTTCGGTGACTATTGAGACTAATATTCCCTCCTTCCTCTTCAGTTTAATTTTCTTCTCTGTGTGGACATTTACTACGGTTTGGGGTTCGTCCCCCCTCTCAAAATCATGTCTCTGATAGTTCAGAATTAACTAATTTCGATACATTGTAATTTAGAGTTATGTCCCTCAATTTACGTGTTGTTGTTTCGTCTGTTCCGACTGTTATAACCCTGTAGGCGTAGTTTTTGAGTCCCCCACTCACAAATTCGGATATAAATTCAGAGGGGCACAATTCGGAGGTCATGTCCCCCAATTTGTCGCCCGTTTCAATCAGCTCGGGTTCATCCCGCGGCTGAATATATATCACCGAGTCTGTATCGCAATAAATGGCATTCCCTCGCAGCCTGTCCAAATAGCGATGCAGATGAATCCTCGCACCTGCAGTGACGTAAGCGCCTATGATCTCATTGGTATGACGCAAATTTGGCACGTCTTCCTCTGCCCTGCGCTTCCACGAGAGCCAGAATACGTTATCGCTAGCAAAAACGAGGTACACCACCTCGATGCCGGGCGTGGGCAAAAAACAATACATTTGTTTGGGTTCGGTAATTATCTTACACATAATCCGATCGTTCCGCTCCGTCAAACTTCCCCACATCGAATTCAGGCAGAGTTTGGCCAGAACCCGTTTCGCAGCTTAAATCTGATACATTCCCTATTCAATCTTATGCCTTTACTCTGCCAGAACGTTTCTACATAACGTTCCTCGTCTTCGGCGCTTCGAACCGAGCCGGGATAACCGCCAGGTTCGAGTTTCAATTTCAGGAACGTATTAATGTAGTTCACGAAATGTCCCCCCTCGCCTGTTTACGGGTTGTATTGGGTCACCTGATACTCGTACACCTCATGGATCTCGAGTATTCTTTATACTTTCTGTACAGCCAACTTGACTTCATCCATTACCCAGGTACCAGTGAGGGCGCGATCCTCATCCTCGGTATGCGTACATTCCGCATTGGGGGTGTGAACGCATGTTCTACACAGGCAAAACATTAGTTTACTATTACATCTGTAGGGAAGGACTGGATGGTATAACTTGTCTGGTGGAACGAAGAACATCTGATTAGACCCTCCATACATAAGCATGCTTCTATGTCCCTACATGTATCGCCCACGTGATTGACAGATGACATATGGGGAACTTAGAGTACTTGCATACGTATGGATAGAGACTCATGACATCCACATATTGAATGGTTTCATTCTCCCTCGCTTTACGGTAAAGACACATGGCCTCGGTTCGACCACCGTAAAGGGCATCACGGTTACACAGCGGACTCTGCTGTACTATAGGATGCGTGAGCAGTTCTGGTTACTGTTTCACAATACCCGACTCGTCAAACTCGCATTCCCTTTGGACCTTGACCAGCTAATCCGATCGCTTTATCTGCAACAGCGCGACATCGTCCGCTCGTACCGTTCCGATAGTGTATCGCCACTCGTGGTGATGACGTCACGGAACGCTTGATACGTGTGAGCGTAAAAATAACATCCATGAACTCGTATATTGTTCGAATCTCGGGGCAGAAACCGTATACATTAATGTGGAGCAATTCGGGTACCTTGTACCCGCGACCGTGCATTATCTTTACTCCGTCCGTCTACTCCATATGCAGCAGCCACATCATCGCCTTCATACTGTAGTTTTTGTTACACGTGTACCCTCCAGTAGGAATAATGCCTATAGTATCGGGCTGCAGGAAACGTTTACGCAGGACCTTATTGCATGCCGATGCGATAGTTACGACTTGAGAAAAATGAGCAGATTCCCTATTTGCATGAATTCTCGCCGAAACAATTGAAACGCCTGCCTCAAAATCATAACGTCATCTTGACAGCATTGTTCCAGCACGCGCATGTTGTTGAATGGGGGCTACTGCGTCTCGTACCACTCGAGAAACTCACTCCTCTCCCTTTCACCCATTTCATTCACCCCATAGTACGAGACGTCTGGAAGGCATCCTATGAAAACAAGATTTTCCTCGGTGGTAAAGTAGTGAGGATACCACGATTTGGAGACCGTCAGACCGAACGCCTCGGGCAGCCTGCGCAGAGGGATGGGAAGGAACGACACGCTGTCTAATAACACCAGGTGTTCCATTCTCATACACATGATTTTGAGACCATTCATAACCAGGTACGGTTTCCATTCCAATATCACTCTATTCAGGATGAAGTGAAGATCGAATGCCTTGGTTTTATGTGCTATAGCGATTATCTTATTGGCCCGAGGGCGTGGTTCTGTTAGGTATGAAATCAGTTACCCCATGGGATCTTGCCAGAACGAGAGTCTCCTCGTCTGGCATCGCACGCAGTCACATGAGTCTTCCGCGTCCTCGCAACGAGAACGAAAGTGCTGCACGCAGACTAGATATGGTACTTGTAACCTAGAGTCGTCCGCGTATTCGGTATTTTGGCTTGTCATTAAATCTTAGAAGACCTACAATACCTTATCCCCAGCGGGATGTAACGCGTCCTTCAGAAGTCTCATGTAACATAGATGACCTATTTCTTTGTTCTCCTTACAGGTGTCACAGAATCTTTCTTAACATTCGTGCTTTTCGCGCGTCACGAGCCATCCGCACGTCTCGCAACACCGCTTACGTTCGCACACCGATTTCCTATTCGATGTGCGCAGCTTGTTGTTAGCGAAACACGCGGCGTTTCTAATGTGCCTATGGCAGGCGTCGCAGGGGATTCGAACCTCAGCGAATGCGCACGGCGGACTGATCATGCAATCGCTACACGTCTGGTCGCAGACGTGCGCGTTGTCGCGTTTACACGCCTTGCTGCAATTTTTACACACGTACTTTTTCGCCATGGCACCGGTAAGATTCGCTATGACGTGATAATATTGTTCGACCTCGTCGTAAAGTATATTGAGTCTTTTAGGGGAGTCTACCTTTCCTTCGAACATTATATCTTCACACCTCAGACCGCGGTAGAAGAATATCCTACACTGCCGAAAGTGTTCCTGGAATCACACCAATTCGGGAATCGCCGCCCCGTTGGACAGATCGTTACCGGTAGTCTCGAGTAGGGTTTGGACTACTTGGCGTATCTTCCTGCCTTTTCGATACGCCTTATAATCAGGATCATTTTCCACCTTCGCAATAGATATTACTAGAGCATGTACTAAACTGTACTCTTCCGCTTTCACCTCCACTATACTTGTCTTGAGATAAGGCATTACAGAGAGCGGTCTGCCACTACTCTTAATCGCGCGTTTCCCGAAACCGACGAGCATCCTCACCGAATGCACGGTTACGACCAGCGTGTCCAAAGCATCGAACCTAGAACTGGACTGGGAGACTTTTTAGAAAACGCTCCATATCACGTCCGCGGATAGTTGATCTTACCGTCCGAAACTTATTCCGATCGGCTTGTCATTTTGATTCACCTAATTTTGAATCGTCATTCCCACCATGTCGCCATCACCTACACCACGTAACACGGGCTCCAATAGGTCGTACACACTGGCTAAAAAATATGTTAAAGGGTCACTGTTGACCGAAGGAGGTATTAAGCGCGCCGTAATCTGCCTTCGTAAGGCATTGTACCGCCTTTACTGTCTCGTATTCCTGTTCAGTATGTCGAATCTGCGAGCCATGTTCTTTTCTCTCTCTCTACGAAATATGCACACCTATTTAGGATATACACACTCTAAATAAAACTAACTCACCTCATTTATATTCAGATTACTTACAATTCTGCTTATTGTGTCCCCACACACTGTTGCTGCAGTGTATGAGCGACCACTATTTATTGCTGGCTTATGCTGATGTCATTCTCTTTTTTGTTTCAGAGTTGCTGGATACACGCGCAAACTTTTCCCCCGACACGCTACATAGATACTTGAGATAATTATTATTTTTAGATACATAAATCATAAACTTATTTCTGTTAAATGAGCATTCACTACATGCGGTTGTTTTCTTCCCGCTGGATCTGGCAAAGAAATTCGAGGATGCCACTGCCAGCGCTTCCTGCGCTTCCGTCAACATCAGCTCGTTAATACTAAATAGACCATACCCCATTGTTCGTGCCAAACGTATAACCACTAAATTTGGTTCCACAGTCCTACTGTACATACGGGACATCAATGAACAATTAGTACAGATATTCCTCCCGAAACGATACGCTAGTGTCGTGTCCGATGAGGATATAGCCAAAATTAATTCCAGATCGTTATACCTAAACCTTGTGTATAAGGGCATGTGTGAAAAGACCAAATCGTCCTTGTTGGCGATAGATTCGTAATGCTTTTATCTTATATATCTTTGCAGATAACCTCTCCGCACAGACGATCGCAAGGGTCATTCAGGCTATTTGAGACCAAGAAATTCTCGGTGCATGAAGCAGGGAACGTCACATGGTTGCCACATGTTACTCCCACTAGGAACTAACAATCATTTAAGCTTTGCGAATCCAGAAAAAATGTATTAATGTACATCTCGAAACAAGATGAATTCCCGTTCTTCAATTGTAGTGAGACTGAGCTTTCGTTCGCTTGCAGGGCAAGGGCTTGGGCTAGATGTACACAGGTGCTCTGTATCTCGGATCCGTTTGTTTTTTAACATGAGCAGCATTACAGTTTGCTATATGAATTACATTGGGAGGTACGAAGTAGAATTCTATGTGCCAAATCAGTGCCTAAGCTTGTTCGAATGTTTTGGCCTGGCTGTTGCATGGAGTTCTTGTTACGATTGCACTTTGTACTTAGGAGATCGGATTGGAAAGGTGTGTATTTATACGTAACCCTCGGGTGTTGGAAAATCCACTGTATTTTAGAACGCACTTCGATTGTGTGGGTTGGGACGACGATAATACATGCTAGTGCCCGGGACTTTCTTTCTTGGATCGTTTGTGCGATGTGAGTATAACGTTGCGGTGTTTAAATAGTTCAAATTTGAAAATTCATAGCAAATTTTTCGTCAAATCAAATATGTACTCGGAGAAAGACGTTTTGTACTTGATCGTACAAACAAGAATTCCAGACTATAAAACTTAAACTACGTGTTACACATGGTATGATCTGTTCGTGTAATTAAAAACAATGTCTCATTCTGTAACTTTGAATGTAATGTCTCACTGTGTTGTGGGGAAAAGTGTGTATCTGCATTATTTACAGGTAAACCTTGCACAATAATATTCATTTGACTCTACTGGTACAATTAAATGCACCAGTATCGAAATTTGGGTTAATTTTGTTTCATAACAATAGAAAATGTAAAAAAAGCTATATTACTCTGTAGCTGTGTAAAGAATAAATATATATGTGTGTGTGTGTGTGTGTGTGTGTACTTTTAGTGTCCTTACGTATCCTGAACCTTACATCCAAGAGATAGCTCTCTTTCTATTCTTCAGGCATTACAGCCACATTTGCATATCCAGGTGGGAAGAAATGATGTTTTTTTTTGCATATGATTAATAAGATCTTACATTGTATGAAATCGTGTGCCTTTATTTATTTTCCTTATAGGAAGAATAAAAAAAACAAAAAAAAAAGAGATGGTTAAAGCGGCAGATTTCGAACCTAGAATATTTCAATTATGAGTCCGGAATCTTGACGATTCACCCAGCTCTTTTCGGAAACACACACATATAAAGTGCACTTCAAAACTAATGCCCTGTTTGCCATATAGTAAAATGACCGACTTACACTTAGACAACTTCCTGAATTTATTATACTCTTAACTTATTACTACCAATCACGTGGTCTGGTCACGTGGTCGTCCTTTAGCGCAGGGGCCATGGAGGTACTTCTACAAGACTTACGGAGGCGCACTACCAAACTGCACGGTGGGCTTTTTTGTCTTCCCCGAATTTTGTCATTTTTCCCAGTCGAAAAAGATCCTTTTCGATAATATTATACACTTATTACACTCTAGCATTCATTGCGACTTAGACCACTCTTGCTCCACACTCCACATTTCACGTGACGGCTTATTAACATTTTTTTCCGACTACCAGACTGTCCAGGGGTACATTACCAAACAACACGGCGGCGACTTCGATTTTGGGGGCTTCTGTCCACTTTTTGACTACCAGACTGCGCAGGGGCAACCACCATGATGATGGCTGCTATTTTCCCTGCCGAAAACCGATCCTTTTCAATATTATTATTCACTTATTACATTCTATCATTCAATGCGACTTAGACCACTCTTGCTCCATACTCCACAAGACACGATACTGCTTTTTGACCATTTTTTCCCGACTACCAGACTGTACGTGGGCACATTACAGACTACACTGCGGCGGCTTCGAATTTGGGGGATTCTGCCCATTTTGTGACTACCAGACTGCACGAGGGCAACCTCGCTGATGATGGCTCCATTTTTCCCTGCCGAAAACCGAACTTTTTGAATAATATAATTATGCACTTATTACACTCTTACACTCACTTCGACTTAGACCACTCTTGCTCCATACTCCACAAGTCACGTAATAGTTACGTGATCTTCGTTTACCGCAGGGAGCGCGATGGAGGTACCACTACCAAACTCTACGGGGCACATTACCAAACCGTAGGCTGCAACAACCCTGCAGATGGCAGCGAAAAACCTAGAAGAAAGCCGATCCTTGTGAATAATTTGGGCCAAACCACCCCCCTTTACTACTAACGCGTGCGCCAGCTCCTAACGCACGAAGAGATCGGGGACCGCAAGCCTTCCCAATTCCTGCGCCGCCTGAGAAGCCTGGCACCGAACGTACCGGACGACTTCCTGAGAAGCATCTGGTTTAGCAGGATGCCGCCCCACATCCAAACCATACTGGCGGGCCATGCCGAAGGCAACATGGTTGCCGCCTCTCAACTTACCGACCGGATTGCGTAAGTCGCTCCGCTTACCACCACTGCATTTATCGCCCAAGCAACTGACACCGCCAGTCTGCTCCAGAAGTTAGAGGACCTGTCTCGCCAAATGGTTGCTCTATCCAGTGGCCACAACCGACACCGTTCTCGCTCCAGAGACAGAAGCACGTCTAATGGTGTACCATCCCCGGCCCACAGCCCAGCAGATCGCGGTTACTGCCGGTACCACCGGCGGTTCGGAGACAAGACGCGCAGATATACACCACTATGCTCTTTCCACTCTCAGCGAAACAGCAGCGACAGGCTTTGATGGCGGCAGACACCTGTTCCACAAATTCCGGCCTTCTTTTAATCACCGACCGAGTCAGCAAACTGAGATTTGTGGTCGAAACCGGTTCCGACCTCTGCGTAGTTCCCAGACAGCACGTCCCAGCGCAAGGGTCGCACCGGTTACGATCTCTTCTCAGACAACGGTACACCCATACCGACCCTCTAACAAACTCGGGCTTCGACGAGATTTCACCTGGCGATTCGGTGTGTCCGACATCCAACTTCCGATCATCGGGTTGGACCTGCTTGCCAAATTCAACCTCTTGTTCGATTGCCGCAACAACAGAATCTTAGACGGGGTCACTTCCCTGTCGACTCCAGCCTTGAGGGCAACCAAACAGTTCCCGATCATAAAGAAAATAGGGAGCAACACACCGGCAGACGATCTCTTGGCCGAGTTCCTGGATCTCACACGCCCCTCGGGAGTCCCGCGGGAGGTGCGCCATAATACGATACACCACGTCAGAACAACACCAGACACACCAGTATTTAAACAAACACGCCGCCTAGCGCCGCACCGACTACCGATAGCCAAAGATGAGTTTGATGCTACGCTGAAGGACGGCATGGCTCGGCGCTCGGATTGTCCCTGGTCTTCAGAGCTGCACCTAGTCCCCAACAAAGACAACGACTGGCGACCTTGTGGCGACTAAAGAGCTCTCAACGCACGCACCTTCTTGAATTGCTATTCCGTCCGGCACATCCACAACTATTCCCATCACCTAACTGGCTGAACGGTATTTTCGACCATCGACCCGTACTTGCTTATCACCAGATCCCGGTACATCCGGAGGATGTGAAGAAAACAATCATCACAACGCCATTTGGTTTATTCGAATTTTTTATGTCTTTCTGTCTGTGCAACGACGCGCAAACGTTCCAGCGATTCATGGACGGAATCCTGAGGGAATTCAACTTTTGCTTAGCCTACATAGACGACATTATTTTATACAAATGCTCACCGGAGAAGTACGTGCATCAACTCCGAACAACTTTCAGGCAAATTCAGGCCTACGGGATCCTGCTCAACCCCAGAAAAAGTTTCGAGCCGCAGAAGTTACATTCCTTGCGTACCGGATCTCTAGCAAGAGTGAGAAGCCGCTGCCAGAACGGATAGCTAACCTACAGGCTTGTCCGCTGCCCCACATAATCCGCCAACTTAGCAGGTTCCTGAGGATGTTGAAATATTACCGGCGATTCCCACCTGACGCCGCAGCCATACAAACACCTCTACACCCACTCCTCGACGGCCCAAGTAACGGGATCGCAAACCATCAACTGGATAACAGAGCTCAGCCAATCCTACGAGGAGTGCAAGGCTAATCTGTCTCGCGCCATTGTGCTCGTTAATCCGGACGGAACCCCTCCAATTGCCTTGTGACAGAAGCCTCGAACACGGACATGGGCGCAGTATTACAACAACGGAATTAAGACGCATGGAAACTCTTAGCATTCTTTTCAAAGAAGATGAGCACGGCGCAACAGAAGTATAGCGCCTATGTTGTATACTGCGGTATATACGCCAAGGTCCCCGCCAGAAGTCTATCGTGGATGTTACTTCCGGTACGAGCCAGCCTTCGTTCTCAGTTAGTGAGTATACGTGATGGTTACTTATTGCAGTGATAACTCAACAGTCTGGCTATTGATACGTTTATTAAGCACTGAAGAATAAGTTACATAACCAAATGAAAGTCTCAGGAGAGCCGTAAGGGGCCTCTTGACAATTTGCAGCTGCGACCGCTCTGTTCTGACTCGTAACATCAACTACTTTACGTTAGTTGGCTACTGTCTTTAGGAAGCCTCTAACTTATGGAAAGTTTGGAAGTTAATCACAATTCATAGTTATTTGGTGCTGGACCTTGGGCATCGCGTGAGCACGCCTCACCACTGTACTTGGCCACCAGGCGTACTTTGCTATGAGCAACGTCCACCTTACATGAATCAGCAGTGTATTACAATTGTACACTAAACCAAAATAATAAGTAACGACCATACAACATCAGTCTTGTAAACGCAAGTACAAAAAAATCTTATTCCCAATATACAACACTGCATTCGCCAAATACTTGAGAAAAAATGGGAATAAAATGAAGAAGTTTATCAGCTCTTAATAGACTTCTTGAAAGCTTATGATTCAGTTAGGAGGGAGGTCTTATATAAGATTCTCATTGAGTTTGGTATCGCTAGGAAACTTGTAAGGTTAGGAAAGATGAGTCTGCCTGAAACATATAGCAGAGTCCAGGTAGTCAAGAATATGTCTGACAAGTTCCCAATATACAACACCTATGACCGAGAGCTGCTGGTTATCTACGAGGCCGTAAAGCATTTCCGACACATGTTGGAAGCACGGCACATCCTGATCTTTACCGACCATAAACCACTAACCTACGCTTTTAGCCAGAGGCGCGACAATTGCACCCCAAGAGAGTATAACCACTTCGACTATATCTCACATTTCTAGACGGACATACGCCACATCTACGGGCAAGAGAGTGTGGTGGTCGATGCTATGTTTGGCATGGAAACAATCTGCACATGAATCTCTCTCGAAGTTTTCCGTGAAGCGCAGGTAACAGATTCAGAACTTACTTCCCTACTGCTAGGGTCCACCGGTTGGACAAAGTTGAGATTCCCGGCTCGGATGTGGGTGTACAGTGAGACACGAACACATACATTCCTCGCCCGTACGTTCCCGAAACCCTCCGACGGAAAGTAGTTGACTCTCTCCACGGTCTGGGCCACCTCGGAACAAGGGCAAACGCAAAACCCATTTCTCAGCGATACGCGTGGTCGGGCGTGCAGAATGACTGACGCGCCTTGGCTCGAGGATGCCAGTCTTGCCAACGCTCGAAGATATCCAGGCTCAACATCGC
>Ga0131853_10005452_pt1 | contig 22933 bp, 16 predicted proteins | sample TergutLab28metaG_FD_92764 | JGI IMG/M metagenome (GOLD analysis project Ga0131853, IMG submission 92764) | Labiotermes labralis P1 segment gut microbial communities from Petit-Saut dam, French Guiana - Lab288 P1 (version 2) (version 2) | ecosystem: Host-associated > Arthropoda: Insects >...
CTATATCGTTGCACGTCATTTCGTTTTCCCGCTTTCTTTACATCCATTGAATCGCAGTATTTACACTGTAACATAGCAATACCTCCGTAAATATACATTTAACGCACGTACCATGGTTCATCGTGGTACATAAGTGCACCATTTGATTTGTTGATAATACAATCTTCTTCATCCAGTATATGCGTTATTTACACCCTTCACGGATTACGCTCTACTCTTTCATCGTCTCCCATATTAGCCCACCAAGCTTGCTAAGGCTAGTTGTACCGTATCCGCCGTCGGGCAGCAGTGTTCGGTAAAGTGCGTTTAGCGCACTTGCGTAGATTAATAGCGAACAGGCGGGTTATGTGCTGTTGTCGGGCATTTATGACCGACATCGGCACTTCCCGCATGGAGTTATTCATCATGCAAGAAGCGTTAGCACGCACCGAACACTGCCGCCCGACGGCGAACCCACGTCTATTCTAATCCTTATCCATAAATAACTTGTTAACCAACTTTGCACATAAATAAACCATCGCTAACAATGCTACAGAAACCGTTGCGGCATAGCCCATTTCAAAACGCAAAAAACCAAAGTCTTCTATATGGTTTACTATCAATTGCCCCGCATATTGCGGCGTTGGGTTTGCGCCGGAAAGTTCTACACCAATTGCGCCGGCTTGGAAAGTTGAAACAATTGCCATAACCGCACCAAATAACATCTGCGGGCGCATAGACGGAATTGTTACGTAAAAAACTTCTTGGAAACGGTTGCGAAGCCCATCTATATACGCCGCCTCGTACAGCTCTTGATTAACGTTCAATATACCGGAAAGCATAGCCAAAAATCCGACACCCATACTTCCCCAAAGGCTTACCAAAACCATAATGGTCATAAGATGTTCCGGTGCTTGCAAAAACTGAACAGGCTCTGTAACCATGCCCAGCCGCAAAAGTATGCTATTCAAGTAGCCGGCTTCATCACCGGAGAAGATAACCCGCCACAACACACTCATAGCCACACCTGCCGTCATAGACGGCGAATACAGCGCAAGCGCAAGCACGGTGCGTGGCTTATGCGGCACCTGTGCAAGTAGCCATGCCATAAAAAATGCAAGGAAATATCCGCCGGGACCAACAATAAGCGCAAAGCGTATGGTATTCGGCAATACGTATCGCATAAACGTATCATCGGCGGTTACAAGGGTTATATAGTTGCGAATACCAATAAACGTTGGAAACTGTATCGAGTCGAAATGCGTAAAGCTAAGCAGTATCGCCAACGTCACAGGCACAATAATAAAAATGAAAAACAGCAAATAATACGGGCTTAAAAATACCAGCGTATTAAAGTCAAATTTACGTTTTCTGATTTTACTCATAATTCTGTCTCGCCCCCAATTCTCTGGCACGTTCCAGGGTTGGCAGTTGGTACGGACGCACGACTTCGCCTTGGTATATATAGCCGAATTCTTCCATACGGCGGCGTATTTCCCGGTTGATAGTGTTAACCGCACGGTCGGTGGCAACACGCAAGTTTTGTCCGTCAAATACTACACGGCTCCAAATATTAGATACTTCACGCTCTATAATGTAAGCTGCGGGGGTAAGCGGTACATCATGCAAAAAGTCCCATTGAGACAAAATAACATCCAAATGATGCGGTGGAATAGGCAAGTTTGCAAATGCCTCCCGGTTTGCAGAAGTCCACATAAATGTAGGACCATGTATCAGAATGAGATTATTTGCATAGATGGTCTGTGTTTCTGTACGTGTCCACCATTCCAAAAATCTAAATGCGTCGTCTTTGCGTTCACTTTGCTCCAACATCATTGCCATTTGCGCAGAACCTGCCGCCCAACGCTGCACTTCGCCCGTTTCATCTATCCTTCCCGGGTGAGGAGCAATATTCCATGCCCCGGCAATCTCCGGCGCAGCAGTCGTTAACATAATGTAAGACTCTCGATTGTGTATACCAATTGGTATGCCCCCGTAGCGGAAATCGTTATAGAACCTGCCTACCTGTAACGGCAAGCTATAAAGCGTAAACAAATCCGTCATAAATGTTAACGCAGCAATACCCTCGGGCGTGTTAATTGCCGTAGAAAGTCCGTCCGACGAATAAAAATCTGCACCCCATTGGTAGAAAAACGGCGACGTAAACATAAATGGCTTATGCGCTGACGGGCTGGACATAGGTACAAAAAAGTTAGCTCCCCTGCGGTTTAGCTCCGGCAAAATTGCCAGTACATCGTCCCAAGTGTCGGGAACCGCAAGACCAAACTCGCTCATTAAATCTGTCCGGTAAAAAAGCACGTAAAAATCCTGTGTTTCGGGCAGACCAAAAACACCGTCTCTAAACATAAGCGGCAGAAACGCACCCGGCGAAAACCGGCTTGCTACTTCTGCAAAGCCTTCAAACTGGGTTAAATCTGCTGCTGCACCACGGATAGCCATCTGATACGGCAAATGTGTAGAAATACCAAGTGCCACATCCGGCGCACGACCGCCCGCATTTGCCAAAATCAAGTTTCTGTCCGTCGGCATTAGCGAAAATGTGACAGGTATACCCGTTTCCGGCGTAAACATGGTATCTGCAAGGTGTTGCAGCAATTCCATATACTGCTGGGCATGGCTTACCCATACCTCCAACGCTTCAACTTCTACCTCTTCACGCACAGTTAAGCTCGCAAAAAATTGCATAAAAAAACTCTGTATACGGCGGAAAATGCTAACACGTTGCGGCAAAACAGCATCTTCGCCATGGATAATTATTTGATTAAGCAGCAAAGGCTGCTCTGCCAAAGAGGTTTCGACCGCCGCCAAAATTACAGCAGCAGAAGACGCACCCTCTGCAAGTTCAGACATACGGAATGGAATATCATTGGGGTTATTGCCCATGTGTGTAAGCCTACGTATGGCATGGTTCAAATTAACAATATTTGTAGACGCTGTATTGGTATCGTAAAGCTCAATTAAATAATCTCGCACAAATTCGAGTGCTTGCACCCAACCGGCAAATGTGTCACGCACTTCCGGGATAAACTCCTCAACTTGCCAGTCCCGGTTAAGGTCTACACGATTGCCTGTTAGGCTGCGAATATCCAGCGACAACAGTCGAATTTCGTCTCTGATTTCAAACAAAATATCAATCAAATGGGCTGTTGGCGCAGTAGTAGCCACGAGTGTTATTTCATTCCAACCCTGGCGGAAGTAAAAATAAAACGGCACCCCATCGGCATTTGACAGCGTGTAATTTGTAAAGCGTCTGCTGTGTGGCAAAGCAAATGCTTCCATTTCTGCAAACGGAAGCTCACCATTTATAAGCAATGTACGGAACGAAGATTCCCCGGCAAAAGCTTGCTGCGCATTAAGCGTAATGTTATACAATCCGGCCTCATTCGCATAAAATCCATACGTTATACTTTGCCCGGAATTAAGCCAAGCATCGCCGCCTATGGTGTTAAGCAACATATAACGGCTGGAATATGGCGTAGCATCCGGCGTATTGGTGGAAACCAACCTTATAAACGAACTATTAAAACGTGTAGGCTCTTGCGCCTGTAACGTAATTTGCGTATTTGGTCTGTGGTTGCCATGTAGCAACCGATACTGTGCATACGATATCGCCGCCATCGGCTTTACCGCCTGCAATTCTGTGTTCAGCAACATTTCCCCGGCAATATGCGAAAAGGTTATCGTATTCTCGCCCGCCTGCAATTCAAAAATTAACGGCTGTGTAGCCAAAAAATTGGCATGATAAATGCGGCTACTCGTCCATTCCCTAATAGCCGTGGGTTGCGGCAGTTGCTCATGCCCCTGCCTGCTGCGCAAAAATTCGCCGACGGGGTATTCCCAGTTTATTGGGGCAATTACCCTGCGGCTCTCTATATGTTGAAATTCTCCGTTAACCTGCACAGAAAATTCCGGATTCAAAAATGCGGAAAGCGGCAAATAATCAAACTTAATCTGATACTGCCCCGCTTCTTCCACATGCACGACCAATTCTACCGAATTTCCATCATACATATGAAATTCTGCCGCATTAACACTTGTGTGGAGTGCAGCCACAAAAACTATCGTCAATATACTTGTTACCAATGTTTTAAGCATTCTCCGCACTCCCTAACTATTTAATATGTAGCCCTCTCGCACGCCAGCGTGCTGGCCGGGCGGCCTGCTGCTTTCGCAGCACCGGCTTCGCCGGGGTTAGCCCCACACTATGTATAAGAGGGGTTGCCACGCATAGGGGATTTTAACCTTGAGCGATTGTCGCATTAGAATCGAGTGTTTTTCTCGATTATCATGCGAGTAACAGCGAGAGGTAAATTCCCCTATGCGTAGCAACCCCGTATTGCACTAGTTCCCTATTGCGTCTCTTTCAGCTTGCATAGCCGCACGTGACGCTGCGTTTACAGCATCTGCATGGTCTGCAAAGTTAATATTTCCAACAATCGAATGATGAATAACTTGGTTTACAGTTGCGTTGTCGTAATCTGTACCCGGTATAGAAATACCTGTTTGTGCATAGAAACGACCTTGCACGTGACCCGGTACAATTTTGTTACCGTCAATCAGCGCATTATCCATATGCTCAATGGCTGTACGCAAACCGGGGATTGTTACGATGTTCCAAAAAGCTTCCAAAACACGTGCATCACCGCTTGCCGGCAAGCTGTTGATGTTAATGCCATTTTCTTGTGCAATTTGGATACGACGCAAGTAGCCTTCTACGCCATGCCCCATCCAACGTGCAAACATGTATGCAGCTTCCGGATGTTGAGTTGTAGATGCAATGCCCAGGATATCCAAAGTAATAACTGTGCGTCCGCCCGGTACGCCAATAAAGTCTAGCTCAAAGTTTGCTTCTGCTGCGTAGCGTGGCAACCAGTCAATAACCCAAGAACCATCCCATAGGAATGCAACTTGACCTTGGTTAAATGCGCCACCTGCCCAAGGGGCTGCAAAAGCTTCACGTTGCTCGTAGCTCAAGCCGCCGTAAGTCATGCCTGTTGCAGCAAGTTCTGCTGCAAGGCTTACCGCTTCCAACATTTCCGGTGAGTTTAGTGTATATGCTACGCCGTCATAACCGAAGAAACCAAAGTTAGGGTTGCGTGCGCCCGGCAGCCAGTAAAGCAATTGGTTAGAATAGTTCAAACCAATGGTTGGGCGGTTAAGGTCTGTAGTTTGTCTTACAAGGTTTAAGAATTCATCAACAGACACGCCAAACTCCGGTGGGTCTAGGTTTAACTCTTCAAACAATGTACGGTTTACAAAGTAACCCATCATAAATTGAGCAAAAGGCACTGTGTATACAGTATTGTTAATTTGTGTAGCTTCTCTAATAGAATTAGGAAGGTTCACAAATTCTACATCGTTGTTGGAAAGCTCTGTGATGTCAAGTAACCAGCCGTTTGCAGCCATCATGCCTGTGTCGTTAACCATAAATACATCCGGCAATTGACCGATACTTGCCAATACTGCCAAAGATTCTGTCCAGTCGCCCATTTCTTCAATTTCGATACGAATGTATGGGTGTGCTTCCATAAAAGCTTCGATCATACGACGCTCTATGTTGTTGTCTTCCTCTGTGCCTACGTTCCAGTTTGCGTAACGCAAAGTGATAATTTCACCCGGCTCAGGTGTGAAAACAGGCTCTTGAGGCTCGGTTTCGCCGCCTGTTGGTGGCGTAGGTTCTGGTGCATCAGGTGCTGTAACATTGGTGTCTGTTGTACCACCATTGTTGTCATTGTTACATGCTGCAAAAACTACCAAAGCGGCAATTAGCAACAAACTTACTAATAGAAATTTTTTCATCTTATTTGCTCCTTCTAGCAATAAATTTTGATGATGCTATTATCCTTCACAATTTCTGCGGGGAATACTGCCCCACCATTGCGATAAGGTTCTGTAGTGGTGGTAAACTGCACTGCTTGGTTGTCTACAAGAATTTCAGAAACAGGGTTGCCGGTTGCAAAGTATTGAATTTTTACCGGTTTGCCTAAAATTTTATAACCAAACACCAAGCCATCCAAATCTTTTGGCATTATAGGGTCTAGGATCACATTACCCTGTTTAATGCGCAGCCCCAGCATTTTGGATATCAATTGATGCAGGTAAATACCCGGTCCGCTGGAATATAAACGCCAGCCGCCTTTTACATTAATTTCTCCCGCTTTTATCTTGTGGAAGTTCTCCATTGCATCGTAGCGGTTTTCAAATGCGGCTTCGCTGCTGGTAAAGTACACATTACTTTGGCGGCGGGCAGCAGTCGGCACGGTTTCGGGCAGCTTGATTGGGTTAACCTTTAACAACCCTTGCCAAACTTCGTCCGCATTACCTATCTTAGCCATTGCCTCTATAAAACGGATGTGAGCGTGTACATAGTGCAGACACACTTCACGGGCGAACGCCGCAGCGGTTTCTGCCCGCATAAAATAGCGGTTTTCGCCGCCACGATAGGTGCAGGTGGTATTCATAAGGCGTACACCATCCGGATGGTACAAATGCTCTTTTATTAGCCCAAAATGCGTAGCCGCTTGCTCCGGCGTAAACATTTCGCTAATCATCCCTCTTATCATTGGCAATAAGCGATAGTTTATTCCTGTTTTATGGTCGCCGGGGTGAAGCAGACAATGTGGTTCGCCATCTTCGAATAACAAAAATCCTGCCGCAACATCGTCTTTCACCAAATATTTATTGTAATCTATTTTGATGTTGTCTACTAAAATTGCAAGCCGTTCTGCAAAGTTTTTGTCATAGTTTTGCATAGCATCGGCAAATTCTTTTATCGTTTGGTAGGTGAGCGAAACTGTCCAACCGCTAACCATGCTTTTTGCAAGCTCATGCTTGGCAGGCTGTAAAGTATCGTCCCAGTCGCCACCACCGTAACAGGATAGGAATGTGCCGGCTATAAAGTCGCTTTCGATCGCATTTATCTGCCGCTTAACATGGTCAAATAAGCTTTCAGTTTCGGTAGTAAAGTTGTAGCCGTTTATATTTGTATATGGAATTTGCGCTTCTAATATACTGTAATCACCGGTTGCGGCTAAATATGAAGCAAGGGCTTTCAACGGCCAAACAATAATATCCCCATGGCTTTCGTGGTGTTGGATGTTTTTATAATTGTCGAACATAAACCACTGCGGCCAGTTACCGTTTTCCAAATATTGATGACGATACACAGTCTCCAGTATCTTGCGGCAGGTATCAAAGTTTTGTGCAACCAAGTAGTACTCAAACGGTCCTTGACATACATCCCTGGTACCCCACGCCGCACCCGTGTATTGCTCCAACCCATGCGGTGAAGCATAGTGAACACGTGCATTGTGGCTAAACCATAGGGCAAGTTGATTGAATTTTTCTACCGTTTCGTTTCCATCCAATTGCAAGTTAAAATCCAAAATACCTGCGGATAACTTTTTACGATATATTTCCTTTTCTGCCTCAAATGTTATGTCTGCTGTTTCCATTTTTGCGCTCAACGTTGCGGCCGTTTTTAATGTAAATTTATCGCATGACATTTTCATCACTAACATGTTGTCGCTTGTATCTATATTGCACGGGGTATCGATAGTCATTTCAAATGCTAGGTTTGGATACGCATTTGCCGTCATGGTATTCTCTGCATAGGCGGCGTAAATCCTACCATCTGTAATAGCGGTTTCAATGCCATCCACAAGCACATCGTACAGGAGGAAATCGTACGTTAGACCTTTGTGCGACATCACTTCAAGCTTAAGCACCTTTGCATCTGTGCCTATATATGACTTGACTTCAATAATATCATCGCCCAATTTGTACAACCATTTTGCATAGTTAAAGCCCATTTCATACACAGCCGGCATGGTTAGTAATTTATACATACCGTCCAGTTTAACCATTATCCGCTGCCCGCTCGCTTTTTGCACGTTTAACCCGTTGCGGCAATTGGTGCTTAGCTTGTTAAAGCTGGTGTTGCCCAATGCTACATGCGACGCAAACACGCCATACATCCAGTTGGTAGATGTCATTGTGCCGTTGGGGCAGTCGGTAAAATTGATAATAATATGCCCATGGGTACGCTCTACATGGCGTTCTTTTTCTGCTAAGACTATGTGTTCGCCTGTTTTGGTGAAGAAGCTAAGCAGTTTATCTCCTTCAAATTCCTCGTTAATGCATACAGGGTATAGGTTATTTATTTCCTGTGCGGAAAGTGCTTGCGAAGATATTGTATTGGTAAGATTGATATCCGCAGGCGTTTTGCTATACGTATACGCTGCCGCAAATGTTAACCCATTATGTTGCTGCCGTACTTCCTGCACATTAACGGGTTCTGCTATGCCCGTAGCCAAAGTTGGCTGAAACAGCCCGTAAAATGTAAACTGCGCATCGCTTGTAAGGTTTATATCCTCGCTTTGCAGCGCAGAATATGCAAAGTCGTATTGATAAAGGCGATTGTTAAGCCGCTTTTGGCTTAGGTCGCTTATTTTATTGTCAAATTTGTATTCCAGCTCAAAAAACGGAAAACCGTCCACGGAAAAAGCGACGCATTTGCCAAGGCTACCCTGTTGCAAAAACGGAAAGCCACCCGGCTGCCCTTGGTTTTGGCGGGAGCATATGACATATCCTTCCGCTGTTTCAAACGCCTTGTGATCTATATATTGGGAATTGTAAGCCTCGTTATTGCCTACATGCCCTTCTGTTGCAAGCCCTATGTCTTGGGTGTACACAAGGTCTACTGTTTTGGCTTTGCCTGCATTTTGCAAGGTTATATCATAAAACCATACCGATGCTGCAAGGCTAATGTATACAACGTAGCTAACATCGTCTGCTTCGCCTTCGTATACCACTTGATTTTCTGTGACGGCAAAACCACGTGCCGCACTGCCTATCAACGGAAAATATTTTTCAACTTCACCGTTTGAATTCTTAAAACGCAAATAAATATTACTTGCTGACGGTTCAAAATTTGTACCTATCAACTGGTTAATCATAATATGTCCTGCGCTTAACTTACGTATATCACCTGTTTTTAAAACTTCTAAAGACAAATTTTCGTTTTTTATGCAATGCATTTGTTTACCTCCAAAATTTTATGGAAAGCGTTTTCTTAGTGAATAATACCATATTACAGTTTAATGTCAAGAAATTTTTGGTTATTATTTACCTGTAACTTGTACTATAATTTGTATATGCGCAAATTGGGAGGCAAATAAAGCATGATAACAATAAAAGACGTAGCCAAAGCATCCGGTGTTAACATTTCCACCGTATCAAAAGCTTTTAATAATTACAGCGGCATATCCGATGCAACAAAGGAAAAAATTTTTAATGCAGCAAAAGATTTAGGCTATATCCCCAGCAAATCTGCGGCAGAGCTTTCCCGTGGTGTGCAGCCATACCTTGGGCTTATTGTTAACAATTTAAATACAGACTCCGCAAAGGACGAATATATCTTCCGCATTGTAAGCGGCGTGCAAGAGCGCAGCAGCGAGCTGGATATGGATTTAACGCTGTTTACCACTGCACAAATTAAAAAGAAAGATTACAACTATATAGATTTTTGCAAGCGGCACCGCTTGCTTGGTGCTATCGTCCATGGGCTGGACAAAAACGACCCACACTTGGAAGCGTTGCTGGAAAGCCCCCTACCCTGCGTGCTTATAGATATAGAGCATGAAAATCCTACTTCTGCATTCATTTCTACCGACAATGTAAAAGCTGCCGAAGATGTTGTACAGCTTATGTATAACCAAGGTAACAGAAAATTATGCCATATCTTTGGCAGCCCCGATGCCGATGTTACTTTGCGCCGCAAAGAGGGCTTCCTTAATGCTGCGCATCGCTTAGGGTTGGATGACATTATTGTTATACCCGGCGAATTTAACGAACATGTAGCATATTTGAATATGAAAAAAACCCTTGAACATCACAAAGATATCCAAGGGGTATTTGCTTCCAGCGACTTGATGGCACTTGGTGCGATGAGAGCAATAAACGAAGCCGGACTTACAATAGGCAAAGATATAACACTGGTGGGCTTTGACGGGCTGACCGCACTGGAATACACCAGCCCTGCCATAGCCACCGTACGGCAAGACTTTCATAACATGGGACGCTTGGCAGTGGATACGCTCATTAGCATATCCAGAGGAGACGAATTTGCGGCACGGAATTACGTTGCATATGAACTGTTGAAGCGGGAGTCGGTTTAAATAACCGGCTCCCTCTTTTTGTTTCCGTCACCCATCCTCTGCCCTCCGCATATAATACAAGCATAAATACTGCCACAGAGGGGAGACAGCAATGAAAGTTTGCGAATACTTCGATAACATCCCCTTTCCAAAGGATATTTTTTATCCTTTGCCTAAGGAAGAATTCGACAAAAGAAAGCCCTGCATACCTTGGCCCGGTCCACCCGGACCAAGAGGACCGCAAGGACCAAAAGGCGACAAAGGCGACCCGGGCGAAATTGCAATGGCTATGCTGGAGGAAGAAGCATATAACAATTTACCGGATAGCGAAAAGCTGAAACCTAACTTTTTATGGGTTGTTTATCCAAATAATTTTTTGTAGGAGTGATTTAACATGGCGAGCGCAGTATCGTATGAGTATCTAAAATCGATTCAGGGCGTACCGGGCGGTATTCCAACACTTGACGACAACGGCGAAATTCCGGGCGGTCAGTTGCCACAAGGTCTTCTGCTTTTTGTAGGGCAATACGCGCTGGAAACAGACCTTACAACAGCGTATCCAACAGCAGAAATAGCACAATTCGCCTATGTGGACGAAACTATAAGCTTTTGGTACTGGAATGCAGCATCAACAATAGAAGCTTGGGTTAACCAAGAAATAGAAGAAGCAGACTATATATTGCTAACAGCAGCAGAACAAAGCATGGTTCCATACTTGATAGTACCAACAACGGTGACACCATAAAACAACAAAAAAACACCCGGCAGGATACAAATCTGCCGGGTGTTTTTTTAATAAATTCTAACGCCATCAACAAAGGCTTGATCAACTTCTTTGCCGGCAATAAACAGGTTGCCTATTTCTTTGCCGTTAATAAAAGTTCCGCCCACACTTATAATAGTTATCGAGAACTGGACGGTATCATAACCGGCCAAGTTAACGGCTCTCATGCTGAAAATATAAACACCGTCTTTGGTAGGTGTACCGTAGATTTCCCCTGTCATGCCATTAAGGGTTAGCCCGGGCGGGAATCCCGTCTCGCTTCCGCTGATAGGCATGACGAGCCACGATATCGGGGCATCACCGGTAGCGGATAACGTTGCCGAATATGCCGTGCGCATTGTGCCGTCTGGTAGTGATGTTGTGGTTATAACAGGCGGGTCTGCAACTATCATGGTAAATATTCTAAAATCGCTGCCGTTAATATTCGTGGCTATGATGGTGAACGTATACACTCCCGCAACGGTAGGTATTCCCGATATAACATTATCAACTAAGGATAACCCATCGGGAAGCGGCGAACCGCCCGACCACGTTATAGGCAAATCGCTTATTGCCGCCAGCGTCATTATATAGAATACACCTCTTGTTGCGTACAATGGCGAACCGGTGGTTATAACCGGCGCACCCTCCGGGCCTATTGATATGACAAATTGCCGTGTATCAGCATAACTTGGGCCGGTTATATTTTCTGCCATTACGGTAAACTTGTATATCCCCTGTGCAGACGGCATACCCGCTATCGTTGCCCCCGTTAGCGATGTCCCCGGCGGCAATCCGGTTTCGTCGCCTACAGGATCAAGCACGCTCCAAGTGATAGGCGTAGTTCCTGTGGCTAACAGCGTTTGCGAATAATAAGTGTTTTCGTTACCGCTGTTTAAAACCATCGTCGTGATAACAGGCCTTGCAAAAATGGTAAGCGAAAAAGCTTCTTCTGCATATCCACCAATATTATCTACCCTTATGGTAAAGTTGTAAATTCCGCTTGTGGTTGGGTTGCCCGATAAAGTACCTGTTGCCGAATCGAAAACAAGCCCGGGCGGCAAATCCCCCGAAGGTTGCGACCACGTAAACGGCGCAGCACCACCCGCAGTAAACGTATGCGAGTAAGGGATTCCCACAATACCGTTGTCTAAATTCACATCAATAATGGATGGCGTGGTAATGGTAAGCGTAAATTGCACAGGCGCAGAATCGCCAAACATATTGGTGGCAACTACTGTAAACGTGTAAACCCCAAGCACCGGGCTAAGCCACGAGAGCACCCCGCCATAACCTAGCTGTATATCGGCAGAAGGCGTTGGTGCTACCGTCATTGCCCATGTTATCGGCTGCGTTCCGCTTGCTTGCAGCACGGTGCTGAAAGGCCTTGATACACCGCCACCCAAATTTGGCGCAGACGTAATAACGGGCGGTGTACCGACGGTTATTGTAAACGGCGCAGTGGCGGTGTTCACGCCGTTTGTGATGGTAACATTTACATTGTAAGTGCCTATAGCCGTAGGTGTTCCGGATAATACGCCGGTGTTGGCATTGAGCGTTAGCCCCGGCGGGAAAGACGATCCCGCTTGTGCCACCCATGACCATGTGTTAATAAATGAATCGTCCAGCCCTTCTGCCTGAAATGTAAGCGGTGCGTATACAACACCCCTTATTCCGTTGGGTAAAGGCGATGTGGTTATGATGGCAAGGGCTGACCCTGCCTCAATTGTAAATGTTACGGGGGCTGAATTGCCCGCAGCATTCGTAGCAACCACGGTAAAGGTAAAACTTCCGCTTTCAACAGGCTCGCCGGAGATTATTCCTGTGTTCGGGTTAAGCGACAACCCCGTTGGCAAACTTCCATCGGTTATAAACCAAGTGATAGGCACAGAGCCTATTGCTGTGAGCTGTGCAGAATAAGCTCTGCCAAGACGGGCATAACCCAATACCGTTGTTGTTATTACCGGCAACTGATACACACTTAGCGTATACAATTTAGTGTCCGAGCCGTATTCGTTTGTCGCTTTTACCGAAAACGAATACGTTCCTGTAGCAGTAGGTGTACCGAACAAAACGCCGTCTGCATTTAAGCTTAACCCCGGTGGCAAATCGCCGCCCAAGTGTTCCCATGTGTACGGGGCTTCGCCATAACCGCTAAAGACGAAGGAATACGGCAAATCTACAATGCCGTTAGGCAAAGGCGATACCGTGTTAATGCGTGCCGCAAGCGAAACATACAGTGTGTACGTTCGAGACACACCCTCCGGCGCATAATCATTAAACGCTGTTACGGTAATTTGGCAGCTTTGGTTGTCTATGGTTGGCGTACCATGAATGGTCGTACCGCTGATAGATAGCCCGGTTGGCAATGTACCACCCGTTACCGCAACCGACACACTAAGGTTACCATCAGAACCTATTACATTAGGCGTGAAAGTATAGGGCTGGTTTAACGTCGCACCCGGTATATATTCGTCAAGAATGAGCGGAGGTTCTCCTGCATCCAAAGTAAATTGTTTTACTGTGCGGTAACCAATGCTGTCGGTAACCGTCACTGTTACAAGGTAATGCCCTTCGTTAAGGTTACTTATTCCGGAAATCACGCCGGTGTTATTTATAAACAAACCGCTGTTAATGGGCAGCCCGGACAGGCTGAAAACAAAGGGAGCTGTGCCGGTATCCTGTTCAAGTTCAATGGCTGCCGAATATGCCCTGCCTTTGGCAGCTATGGGCAACACATCTGTTGTTATAACCGGCGGTATAGGCATTGTAATGGTGGTAGTGCCATCCCACCAGCCATTGGGCGGCACATTGCGCACGCCCTGCCTTATCGCAAACAACGGTGGTTCGTTACCTGCGCCAAAATGTTCTGTAAGGTCGATCATTACAATATTGTCGACTCTGCCGTAGGTTTCGTTATTGCCCATGTTTCCTGTTTGCTGCCAAATAAAGCGCATATTAAGCCCGGCAATATCTGCCGTCCAAATGGTATCTATCAAGTTCCAGTCTGTGATATTTGGCGTTTGCAAGCCGTCAAACAACGGCGGGGGCAATGCCACCCCTCGCACCGGAACAGTCGTTCCGTGTATAACGGTACAACCGGTGGTTACCCCCGGCACAGTGCTGCCTCGCAAGCTTACCCGTGCCCTTACATAATATTTATGCCCAACAATGGTAGGTATGGGTGTGGTGGGATTGATATAAACAAGCCCTTGGGTTTTTACTCCCATTTCAGCACACCATGAGCCGGTTTCACCATGCACGGGCGGGGGTGCGTTGTTGGCTACACGCAAAGGAGCAAGCATACTTTGCGTACCTTGCCCATTGGTCATAAACCCGCTCCAGCCGGCAACATTCGTTTCAAACGAGCCATTGGTTACAATATTGGTTAAGTCAATGGTAGCCATACCGTCACTCCTTCGCTACAAATACGAACACATTAGGGTGTTCTTGCGAATATTGCAGTGCTTCGGTTACGTCTTGCGCTTCATGAACTTGCACGTGAGCTGCTTTGCAGTTTACTTCGTTTATTGCCGCAACAATTTGCTTGTTGGTCGTTTGGAGGTTAAAGGTATTGCCAAGCATTACATTCAAGCCCTGCACGTTTATATCAATGATTGACCTGACCGTATCTGTTTCCGGGAAAGGGTCGGCTTGGTTTACACCAAAAAACCACGTAGTGCCAATGGGGATAGGACGGAATATTGGCAATAACACGCTACCATCATCGGGCGATGTAATATGAACCGTGGTGTGAACTTCTCCATTTTCAAGGTAGTCAAAACCAATATGGAAGTCATCAATAAACCAGCGTGCAACCGCCGCCATTATATTTGGTGTTCCCCGCACGTCCAACGCTGCGTCTTCTGCCGTGGAGAAGAAATATCGGCTGTATTGGTGCGGAAAGTTTAGCGGTTCTGAAATATCCACATGCCAATTGTACCCCCTTGGAAGGTTTGGCGGGGCAGATTGCACAGTGGCATCAAAAACGAAGATAGCGTTGTATTTTAGAAGTTGGTTAAGCTCGTCAATAGCGTCTTGTACATTTATACTGTTTAGTTCCAACATCTCCGGTGAAGTATGAGACAATTCATTGTCATAAGGAATATCGGCTGCTACAAGTGTTATGTTCTTATATGCATCCGGTAGTATTGCATTTACGCTGCTTACCAATTTTGAAAGTATTACTTGCAAATATTCATGCGATACGGAACTTGCCGCCATAAAAATCACTCCTAACTTTGCTATTTACATTGTATGTATGATAAACGGTAGTGGTTCGCACAAAAGAAGCTAAACCGTGCGGAACACAAGAACAAGCCATACATATACTGATACTAAGGAGGTTATTGTTATGGAAGCTTTTGAATTGCAAGATAAGGAACATTGTTCACCACCCCCACCACCGCCAAAAAAAATAAAGGACGAAAGCATTATAACCAACAAAGTGTACGACAGTTGCCGCAGGCAAGATTGCTTGACCGCAAGAGTGCTTGGTCCTGCTATTGATAGTAGCGGAAACGTTATACAACCGCCGGAGCATACCGCATCTGTTTCAATGAGCGAACTAAAGATTTGTAAAATACATGTAGTTAACAAAAAGCCTTGCTCTTTCCGCAAGGGTTTTTGGGATATAAATATCAGATACACTTTCGATTACAAACTTACTTTCCAAGACTCAAACGGATGTACCCTAAGCTGTGTAATGGCGTGCAATACCTTTAACAGCAAAGTGACGTTGTTTGGTTCAACCAGCAACGATTTGGTTACCAGCACTGACCTGTTTACCCATTGTGGCGAGTCCGTTACTTTCGATGCATCGCCATTCGTTTGGGTAGAAGCAAAGGCAGTTGGACTGGAAGCAAAACTACACCACTGTAAAGAAGTGCATTGCACCATAGGGCTATTCAGCATTTTGAAACTCTTCCGCTTAATACACTTAAACGTGCAATCAACCGGATTCTGCACACCTAAAGAATGTGAAGGCATTTGTGATATCCACCCCTGCGAATACTTTGCAGATTTAGACTTCCCATTGGATATTTTTAATCCCCCACCACGCAAGTAACTTAAAGGGCTGCCCGAGCAGCCCTTTTTGCTTTTAATATGAAGCCAAAAACTTTCTGTTAATGTCTATAGCGGCAGCGGCAGGCTTAAACGCTGCGGCACGCTCGTTAAATATTTTCGCACCGGTGTAATCGCCTAAGTGGCAAGCGCACACACAGCTTTCGATGTTGGGGATATAACCCCGGTAATCCTGCAAAATAAACCCTGCGGAATTAACGGGGCTTAAATTTGCCGCAACCTGAAACCACTTTAATGCCACGGCATAATTGCTTGCACGTTTATAGTAGTAGCCTATTTCGCAGCAAATTTCTGCCCGAGGGGCATCGTATTCGAAACTTTTAAGCAAGATTGGCAATATTTTTTGCGGCTCGTCAATGGCACGATAACAGGCAGAGAGGTTGTAACATGTAGCGATGTTATCCTCTAACCAGCCTTTTTTTGTTGCAAGAAATTTTTCAAAATAAGCCGCCGCTTCTGCCCATATACCGTGGTCTTTTAACTCACGTGCATAGTAATACAATTGCCGGGGCGTAAGCATTTTGCCGCTTCTTTCCAAGTTCCTGTAGATATCTAAATTACGGGTTGAGCCGCCTTCTTGCTTTACTTTTTTATGATGTACCCGGATATCGCTGTACAATACATTCCCCACCAGTGGAATGCACTCGTGTACAGGATCTTGCCACAAATATCCCTTTTCCCGTTTAAGCAAGCGTTCCCGTGTGGAGATGTGTATGGGGTTACCATGTTCGTCAAAGTGTGTGTGGTACTTCATGGTTACGATGTCGACTGCGGGGGATAGCGTTTGTTTAAGTTCAAGTAATTGCTCGGCAGAATTGGGGGGAAATACATCGTCTGCATCCAGCCACATTTGATAATCACATGTGGCTTTTGCAAATGCCTCGTTTCTGGCTGCCGAAAAATCTTGTATCCATTCAAAATCGTAAACCTTGTTGGTGTACTTGCAGGCGATTTCTTTTGTGCTGTCTGTAGAGCCGGTGTCTACAATAATTATTTCGTCCACAACGTCTTTAATGCTGTCGAGACACCGTGCAAGCACGGCTTCTTCGTTTTTTACAATCATGCATAAGCTTATGGTTATCATGAAATACCTCCAAAAAAAGGAGCTCCTAAATTATTACGGAGCTCCTTTGTATCAGGTAACTTATACTATTATGCTATCTTTGTAATTGTTATCTCGGCTTGTGGGTTTACAGTTCCAACTTGAGCTGTTGTACCCGAAGCCGGCGTTAGATACATGGTTGATGGTGTACTTACACTTATGATACTTGTACTTGTAACTGTTGAAGGTGTTCCTACGATTGTTGATGATGAATATAATGCACCGTTTACCATAACATCATAGGCCTGCCCAACTCCGGACGCAGTTTGTGTGCCGATTGCCCAGGTAACCAAATAACTCCCCGGTTGCAAGGTAAATGTTCCGGCACCGTCAGAAGTAATATAAGGTGTGCCACCATTATAGACAGTGTTATCATACGGGATTATTTGTCCGCCATTGTAAGTTGTTCCGCCTGCACCTATAAGCGCGAACTCTGAAGCATATAATGCAGGTGCAGGTGCACCGGTCGGACCGGTTACGCCTGTTGTGCCGGTTGCGCCGGTAACGCCTGTTGCTCCGGTTACACCTGTTGAGCCGGTTGCTCCGGTTATGCCATCTGCGCCCGTTGCTCCTGTCGCACCAGCCGCTCCCGCAACACCGTCTGCACCGGTTGGACCGGTATTACCAATTGGTCCTTGTACGCCCGTTACACCCTGCGCACCGGTTATTCCTTGTGGACCTGCAATGGGGCCAATATCCAACCATGAGTTGCTTACGGTATCCCATACATAAAGATCCGGATCGATATAATAAAACTCGCCGGGCGTACCTACCGGTACTGCCGCTTCCAGTGATGCAAGATCCGGGTATGAGCCAACAATCGTACCAACAGTTCCGGCAATACCTTGGATGCCCTGTATGCCCTGTGGACCTGTCATACCTTGCGGCCCCGCCGGTCCCATCGAACCTGAAGTACCGTCAATGCCTGTTGCCCCGGTTACGCCGTCTGCGCCGGTTGGACCGGTTACACCGTCAATGCCGGTTATGCCTGCCACACCTTGAACACCCTGGATACCTTGTGGCCCCATTGACCCTGTAGAGCCCGTTGCGCCGTCTGCTCCCGTTACGCCGGTTGCTCCGGTAACGCCGTCCGCGCCTGTTGGGCCGTCTGCGCCGCCGGATGGACCTTGTGGGCCTGTTGCGCCGGTTGGACCTACCATAGTTGGGCTGCTAAGTGCCGCTTGCATTTTATCGGATAGTGCTTGCTGGTTAGCCGCCGCTTGCCCAAGCAAACTTGCAACACTGTCGTTTACTTGCAGTATTTGGTCTATGGTTACGCCGGTAGGGCCGGATACACCGCTTAGTGTACCTAAAACATACTGGAGCTTTTCGCCTTCGGCATTTATTACATGGCTTAAACCTACTTCTTCCATCGCAATAGAAGTCAAAATCATGTTTATAGCATCATCTCTTGTAATCGTTGATGGATCAATTGGAAACTGTGGTAGTGACAATGTGGATTCCTCCTAATTAATTAAGAATTTTCTTGCAGGAAATTTCTTTTCCTATCTTAATTTATGTTTTGCCGCAAGTAATGGTTACATATTGCTCTGCAAAGAACTTAACAGACCATTCGTTTGCATGAAGGTTTGCCAGCCGCTTTATCCCCATCGCACCGTACTGCCTTACAAGCCCGTCAAAGTTAACCATTACACTATCGGTTAAATCGTACCGCTGCCCCCCTATTTCGTGATAAACCACCGAGTTGTAGTTTACTTTAGGTTTCCAGTTAACCTTTGTTCCGTAGTAATAATGATAGCCCAGCAACAAGCTATCATCTTCAAATGCTTGCTTGCCCTTTAAAAATGCCGTATTCAAACCACCTATTGCTTTGAGAATATCCATGTTATGCACACACGGGTGCGTAAACCCATGCGTAACAGAGTCTACCCGCAGCTTAATTAGGTAATCGTCAAGTTCGTCCAAATTGCCGGGCGGAATTTTAACGACCGCATTCTGGAATGTCATTTGCCCAAACTTATCGACAATACCGCAACTGATTACAGGCTCGTCATGGGTATTTAGATATTCAATAAGCGGCGTTTCCCAGTTGTGTGTAAATGCCATATCCATATGCAGCTCGCTAACAAACGCCGCATAAGGGATATTGTCCCAAACCCATTGGAAGCAAGCTTGCCGCCCTTCAACAATGCCTACGTTCTCGCCGCTACCTATGATTGTGTAGTCGAGTGAAAATTGTTTTAAATAATCCCCAAGCTTGGCATTATCCCAAAACCCTTGGTTGTATATTACGATGGTTTTATACGCACTTTTTTCGAGGGATTTTAAACATTTTTCTGCCCTAGTTAAGTCTGCTGCCAGCGAATTTTCACGCAGGAAAAATAATAATGTGTGAACTAACAAACAAGATTTCCCCCTTCATTTTTTTGACTTGCAATATTTTGGTAATAGCTTATAAGCTTGTCGGTAGTGTATGCCCAATCGAATGTTTGAGCTGTTTCTAATGCCGCTGCTGCTATGTTTTGCCTTAGTTTTGTGTCATTAATAAGTTTTGCAACTTTTTCTACCATATCGGCAATGTTGTTTTTATCAATGATTAAGGCGTTAACGCCGTCTTTTACAAAATCTCTTACCCCACCGTTGTCCGTTGTCACCACTGCGGCACCGCTGGACATTGCCTCCAGCACAGGCAGGCAAAACGATTCATAAAGGGATGCACATACATAAATATCGCTTTGGCGCAGGCTGTCACCTATTTCTTTTTGGCTTGGATTCACTTTTACCGGCAACATGGTTAGCCGGCTTGGAGCGTTGGGGCTTATCCAAATAAATTCGATTTCATGCCCTATCTTTCGCAATACCGCAACGGCTACAACAATATTCATAATGCATTTAAACCCAACATGTTCCGACCCTATTGCAGTGATAACGGTTTTATCGTTGGCTGCTTTTTCGCCGGGGTAAAATATATTTTTATCAATGGCATTGGGAATAACATGGGTATCCACATTAAAATTTTCTTTTAATTTTTCCGCAGCAAATGTAGAAACCGTATACACAAACGGCGCAGCACCTATTTGCTTTCGAATGTACGCCATCAAACCGGCATCCATCGCCTCTTGGTCAAACAGGTGTGTATCGCCTTGTTCGAAATAGACCACGGGGGCTATTTTTTGTTCCACACATTCACATATTTCCTTCCAATAGGTAGCAACAATCACATCGCATCGTGGAATATACTCGCCCAAAACCTCGCCCTTTGGAACATGCACAAACGCAACCCTTGCATCCAACGGAAACCAGCTCGGTTTAGGATAATGGCATACAATCGTTGCCCTATGCCCACGTTCTGCAAGTTGGTTACAGTGTTGCAAAATTATCTTGCTGCCGCCACATATGCCCATCCATGTCATTACATATACAATGTGTAATCGCTCTTTTTCCATGTTTTCACCCCATTAAAAACATTATATTCAAGCGGTAAAAAGCTGTGAGGGGCAAAAGTAATTTATGCTGAATATAATAGAGCAGCGACTCAAAAAATTGTACGTAAGGAGTGGGAAGATCATGTCACTACCTCAGTTCCCTAGCAAAGATAAGTTTCCACCATTAGAGCAATCGCTTAGTGCGATAATCGCTTCCATTGCCATGGAGGAAGCTGCACTAAGCCGTTTGATAGCCGCAGAAAACGAAAAAATTCAATATGTACTTGATTGCGCAAAGAACAACGGATGTACCAGTGAAGATGTAATAGCAGTGAATAACAGCGTTGCAAACATGATGAAAATCATTACCGAGCTGGAACTCATTTTAAAAGAGAAGTTAGCCATTGCATCAAAACATCTGCCGGTTAAACCAATCCCGCCAAAGCCTCCTTGCCCTCCGCATCCGCCTGTTCCCCCGCACCCGCCGGGACCTGGACCATGCCCATGCCCGTCAGGCGTATCCGTATTTAAAACAGAAACGTCATACAACTGGTGCAAGGATAGAACCATATTTTTATTCGAAAGCGAAAACTGCAACAATGGCATTAAACTCATTCGCAGAGACGGGCAATCGCTGATTATTCTCCCAAGCGGCAAAGAAGTTGAAATAAAATTTGAGCTTGAGGCAACGAACAGGAAATCCGCCCCTATTGCCATTGCCATGGAATTTTTAAAGGGCGGCAAAGTGATAAAAACAGAAACGATTTCGCAAAAAGGCAAATACGAAACACGCTACAAAACATCACATGAAAACGTAGAAAATGCTATAACATTTAGGCTTATAGCTCCGGACATGTTAAACGATGTAAAAGCAAAAATATCGATAAAAGTTAAAAAATAAAAAATCCCCACTGTCGTTTGTTTTACGACCGTGGGGATTTTTTATTTGGGGTTTACATGCACCATGCAGTGCTTAACCTTTGGAAACTCTCTTTCAATTGCGTCGTGCACACGCTCCGCTATGTCATGCCCTTCGCTTAACGTAGCCGAAGCATTTACAGATATTTCAACATCAACATATATTCTGCTTCCGGCAAGCCGTGTTCTAAGCTCGTCGATACCTTCTACAGATTCCTGCGCCAAAATAACATTGCGCATTGCTTCAACGGTTTTATCATCGCAAGCCCTGTCCGTTAACCTTCCAATAGCGTCCATAAAAATGCCGAATGCGGTTTTTAAAATAAATAGGCAAATGACGATGGCGGCTACCGAGTCAAGTATAGGGAAACCGATTCTTGCGCCCAAAATACCAATAAGGCTGCCTATAGAAGAAAGACCATCCGCACGGCTATGCACGGCATCTGCCATTAGTGCGCTGGAATCTATTTTTTTTGCCACCGCACGCATGTACCAATACACGCCTTCTTTTACGCATATGGAAACAATGGCCGCCACCAGTGCCAGCACACCGGGTACGCCTATTTCGTTATATTCGCCGGAAATTATCATTTGAACGCCTGCCCAGCCAATGCCTACGCCCACCACAGATATAAGTGCCGCTAAAATTAAAGTGGCTATGGCTTCGAATTTTTCATGCCCGTAAGGATGTTTCTTGTCCGGCTTTTGCCCCGCAATTTTGATACCAATCATGGCAATTACCGTGCTGAACAAGTCGGTGATAGAATGCACTGCATCTGCAACCATTGCGGCAGAGTTACCAAATATCCCCGCAACAAGTTTAAATATGGACAACAATACATTAATGATAATGCTGTTACGCCCTGCCTGCATTGCCATTTGCTCGTTAGATTTTTTCATGTTAGCCTCCATTAAAGCGTGCTTGCGCGCGCGTTTCGTTCAGAACAATTCTCTGACAGATAGAAAATAAAAAAACGCACCTGTGGAACATTTTCTGTCCCACAGATGCGATTGTCATCTGCTGCCACAAAGTGGCCCGGCACCACAAACCCGTAGGTTTATCGCCTGCTCAGTTTAGGTATTAAGTTTTGCATATGCAATATATCATATGCAATGGGTGTTGTAAAGGTTACTATTCCCCGGTTTTGATATCCAGGTTGTTGAAAGCGTGTTCAAACCCTTCTGTTACGGTTCCGGGGTTAATCCTGCTGCTATGCTCTTGGTTAAGCGAATTGTCTATTCTCGCTGCGCTTGCGTGGTTGTTGTAAACCGCCGCACCACTACCTATGGCTACATTGCGCAATGCCGTTGCCTGTAACCAATAAATTCCGCCGCCATTATTTGCGGCTGTGTTCTGTGTTATTGCACCGCCGGTTATGTTCATTACAATTACTGTGGCGTTGGTTACGCCACGTATTGCAACACCGCCGCCGTTTGCTGCTTGGTTGCCAAATATCTCGCCGCCTTGCATGTTAAACCTGCCCGCAGAACCGTTTACCAAAACAGCTACGCCGCCGCCCAC
>Ga0131853_10005453_pt1:0-5000 | contig 22932 bp, 14 predicted proteins | sample TergutLab28metaG_FD_92764 | JGI IMG/M metagenome (GOLD analysis project Ga0131853, IMG submission 92764) | Labiotermes labralis P1 segment gut microbial communities from Petit-Saut dam, French Guiana - Lab288 P1 (version 2) (version 2) | ecosystem: Host-associated > Arthropoda: Insects >...
AAATCGGAAGGTCGCTGGTTCGATCCCAGCTGGTGTCATTGGAATTTTTCATTGACATAATCCTTCCGATCGCACTATGGCCCTGGGGTCGACTCAGCCTCTAACAGAAATGAGTACCAGGAGCATTTCCTGGGGGTAAATGCGGCCGGTGCGTAAGGCTGACAACCTTACCACCATCCTGTGCCGTTGTCACGAAATCTGGGAACCTTAACTTCCTGGAACCCTCTGGGCCTGTCCAGGCCTGTAACGGGACTGATTTACATGTTTCTTATCTTAATTCATTGACACTTTCAGACTGACGTTGCGGCAACATTCTGGACTTGTATTCGGGAGCTGCTTGTTTCGAATATCCGCCAGGAAACTAACTATCCGTACTGAGGATTTTTGTGGGTTTCCCCAAGCCCTCCAGGCAAGTATCCGGGTAGAACTTCTACTAGGCCAATGCCGCTTCCTTCCAAATCCTGTCCTATTCACCAATCAGGCCACGCTCGACGCCATTTGTTTTCGACACAGACAACATCATTAAATAATCCTCTAAAACACTTTACTAGCCTGCGTGCCGGTATATTTGTACAAGAATACACGGCGTCATATCCCAGGAAACACTTACCACATCTGTTTACCGGCCTACTTACTCACACACGTAATTTATGAAGTCCGGTATAGAATAATACACATAAGAAAATATTCCATATGTTCTAAGGTATGTATTAGGATCCAAATTATTACTCATGGAATCTGATGGACCTGAAGATTTTTTTCTTTTCGACGTGTTCACACACACACACACACACACACACACACACACACACACAAGAAATGCAAGAATCTTCACCTATCCGTCCACGTGCATAATTCGAAAATCGCTCAGCAGATTATCACGATCTGAATATTCTGCCAAACGCTCTCAAAAGCCACCAATTTTGGCCAAAATCTGACAAAAATAACGGACACTTTACACGAAGACCTACATGCGTTTCGAGCCTATTTTATCTGAATATTTTTTTAAGCAAAAATTTCGAGAAAAAAAACTTTGGAGAGATAAACATTTTTTGTTCCACACGCACTGTTTCCACAAATCTTAGAATTTTCGAAATAATTATACAAAATCCGGCTAGCCAGTCCGAACTGTAAAGCTGTTCACACATGTTCCAAACCTGCCTTTTACCGCACTTGACTCATAACTGCCACTAATCAGACTTTACGATTACAAAGCCAAAGCAAAAGATCAAGATACAGTCAATCACTTTCCCCACCATTCTGTATCCCTTGACAAGACATAGAACCGCACCTGGCTTCAGGGTGGATTTATTTTAACACTGACTGGATGATTACGGATCATTCCGTGACGGTTCGCATCCCGGAAGAATTTTTCTCTACCGATTTTAAATCCATGCACGAGAATCACGCATGCACTTTCACCTCTCAAACATCACTATCTGACATTTTTATGTAGGCTAAGACTCCACGACGTCTATTCTCATGCATGATCATTGTTTTCTAATATGTCATAATAAAGCAAATCCTTAATAAGAACCTCCATTTGAAGCTACTGGATTTGTATACCTCACTGTGATCTAAGCACTCCTTGGGACAGATTGTGACTTGCGGGGTGAGGAATTGGCGCAAGGAAGAGGGAGCATTCCGTAGATACCTTCCACGTATTACGCTAATATTCCTCACACAGAACAATGTAAAGTGTTTTATAAAATCTGAAGGTTCATTACCGTGTTCACAAGAACCCACAACGTTTCCCTACTCTGATCTAGAAAAATCCACTCCACAAACCAGCCCTCCTATTTTCAAAATCCATTCAATATTCTCCCATCTACTCCTAGGTCTTCCAGTCTCTTCCCTTCAGTTTTTTCCGCCAAAACCCTGCGCAAATTTCTCTTCTACCCGTCCATGCCACATGCACCGCTCACTTCATCCTCTTTGTATTTACCGTCCTAATAATATGTGGCAAAGTGACAGAGCGGTCTAAGGCGTGGGTCTATGGATGCTCGCTTGCTGGGATTGCGGGTTCGAATATGGCTGGGGGTATGGATGTCTGTCTCTTGTCATTGATGTGTGTTGTAAGGTAGAGGTCTCTGCGACGGACTGATCACTCGTCCAGAGGAGTCCTACCGACTCTTCTGTGTGTAACTGAATGTGATGACTCTTCTGTGTGTAACTGAATGTGATCACTAAGCCTCGATAATAAGGAAGCCCTACCCACTAGGGGCTGTTGCGCCGTGGATAAAAAATATAGTGAGTGGCACAGAGTACTTACACATTTCATAACTAAACCACCAATGTCTTTTGTTCTAAATCGTTACTAGTATAATTACCAAGGGTCATCTTTGTTCCAGGTTTTCATACTAATTCTGCAAACAATAAAAATGGTCAACCAGTTACATGACGTAGGAGATAAGACCCGTTTTGCATTTTGCGGTTTAAAAAACTGGGACAATGGAAAAGAGCCAAAATAGTCTCCAATTACGTTACTTTAATAAGATAAAAAGGTAAATCAGTCCCGTTACAGGCCTGGAGTGGCCCAGAGGGTTCCAGGAAGTTAGGGTTCCCAGATTACATGACAACGGCACAGGATGGTGGTAAGGTTGTCAGCCTTACGCACCGGCCGCCTTTTACCCCCAAAAAATGCTCCTGGTACTCATTTCCGTTAGAGGCTGAGTCGACTCCAGGGCCATAGTGCGATGGGTAGGATGAAATATCCCAATGACACCAGCTGGGATCGAACCAGCGACCTTCCGATTTGTAGCACAGCACCTTAACCACTGTGCTACCGCGGTCCCTCACTTTAATAAGATACACAAACCAAATATCACACGCTGTTTGGCAAATATCACAAGCTGTTTGAGTCTTGAATATTTCCCTACGTCGAAGTCCCGACTGTTGACCGAAGCGCCGAGACAGCTGCCCTATTGCAAACGTCTGCAAACCCTCAAGAACACAGTGATAACCACACACCTGCTTCAACGCTCAGACGTTGCCCTCTGCGCATACAGTGTGCTTACTTTATCTACAATTCTCCAATAAACAGTGTTTATTTCCCTACAAAACATTCACAGACTGGTCTTTATACGAACGAGGAAGTGAGGACCTTTGCAGTGTGATAAGACAAATGTGACCGCCGTTTTCATATCACGCCCAGAGCGCCCAGTGTCTGAACCGAATTAACCGCTGTAGCAAAAAGGACCACCAGAGGCGACAGACGATTTTTTATTGAAGCAAGTAACTGTTATTCATCAGAGATGATGTTGCTTCGATCAAAAATGAATACTGTCTCTCTCACACGTGACACATAAGAGGCTGTTTTGTGTCTTCATCGTTCGCTACGCGCAGTTGTATTCTAGATATTAACGTCAAAATTTACAAATATTTCTGTATTTACGCAAGCATGGTGCCATGATGGAATAAGAAGCCGTGGAGATACAGCTCCACGCATTCTTACCTTTGGATGATACAGTGGTCAGCTTCACGTTCCGATGGCCTTACTCCGGGTGCGGAGCGTCCCCGAGACTGATTGACTAGCACACTGGTTGGGCAGCAGAGCCCGTCTGGATGCGGTGGAGAACAGATAGTTCTCTCGCCCTTGATGAGGATCGAAACGAAACTCCTTTGTCATCCAGCCCATGCCTTAGCCTACATATACACTGAGGTAGCTACGGTCCTGTAATCACAGTTTTCGCCCTATAGGCCACGAAGGCCCTTTGGGTGAGTAGAGATATAGTTCTACTCTTTCTAGGACCTCGGCACTCTAGATGGGGATGGGGGGTCGGCCCCACGCCCCGGCCGCCTCTATCCCCGGGAAAAACCAGGTACTCATTGTACAGGAGGCTGGGTGGGCCCCAGGACCAATCTGGACGGGCGGAAAATGTGTCCCCACCAGGATTCGATCCCGGACCGTCCAGCCCGTAGCTCAGTCGCCATACCGACTGAGCTACCAATCACAGTATTACATAGGGCGTAAAAAGGTGACAAAATTTGGCCTTTCTTCAAGCATCACTCAACACAGCTGTTCGTATCAACAGCAATTCATATTAACGTTGCCCACGTCTCCAAATCAATGGCACACAGGTTTTATTATCATCCAACCAACCACGACTAGGATTTCCCAAATAATGTCTTGCCTTCCGATTTTCTGACATGTGCCTGTTTACCCATGTCCATCATCCCTACTACATTTACTGTAAACAAGGACGCTATATCGGTTACGTTTTTAGACGCGTTCGCAAAATTGCGAAAAGCGTCCATTAGCTTACGGCTGTCCGTCCGTCCGTATGGAACAACTCGGCTCCCACTGGACGGATTTTCATGAAATTTAATATTCAAGTATTTATCGAAATACTGTCGAGAAAATACAAGCTTCATTAAAATCGGACGAAGATAACGGGCACTTTACATAAAGACCAATATATATTCTTTTTTATCACAACTCGCTCAGTTCTTCTTAGAATGAGAAGTGTTTCGGAGAAAAGTTGTAGTGGAAATCAAAACACACATTTCGTGTTCGTCAACTTTTTTTTTCGAAAATCGTGCCGTTTATGAGATAACGTAGAAAAATAGCGTAGAGAGGGGAAGGCCACAGATAACAATATGGCGCATGCGCATTGTATGCTGGATACCTAAGGCTACAAACACACACTCAGAAATGTGATACTTATCGCTTTTCCACTGCAACATTGGTTGCACGAACACGGCTCAATGTTACGTTATACGTACATGGGCTGTCTTTTTCAACTTCACGCCTTCTAGAACAAAGAGTTCGCGTATTATTCCAGGACATTTCAGACACATTTCTTTATTAATTCTACTCTCCTCCTATCATACCAGAACGTAGCGCTAACTAAACGACTGACCAACTCCACGGAACACAACCCTTCTTCAGAAGCTAACGGTTTCCCAGCTAGTCAAACAATTCGACTCAATACTGTGTTCAACAAAAGACCACCACTTGTCCCTGTCCTGAACCACAGGAATCCAGCCCATACCCTTAC
>Ga0131853_10005453_pt1:10000-22932 | contig 22932 bp, 14 predicted proteins | sample TergutLab28metaG_FD_92764 | JGI IMG/M metagenome (GOLD analysis project Ga0131853, IMG submission 92764) | Labiotermes labralis P1 segment gut microbial communities from Petit-Saut dam, French Guiana - Lab288 P1 (version 2) (version 2) | ecosystem: Host-associated > Arthropoda...
TGACCCCCATAACAAGGACACACAAATATTAGGTTCCACCGCAAAAAAAAATGCAGTTGCCCTGGCGACCCGGAGCCCGGAATTTGTCCATCGCTCTATATCCTGTCGTCTGAGACGACTGCCTCCATAAATGTGATAAACACGTCAGAATCTTTACAATCTCTGAATCGTGCATCGTGATACGTGAGAATAACCAAAGAGATGCACATTTTCCTTATTAATTTATCCCAATTAAATCACGCCGTGTTAGCCGCTAGACACCCACAGATGCACGGTAAAATACTGTATGCTGCGTGTACAGAAATAATCTCCTGATGATGAACAATTATTTGTTCGAGACATGTAGAGGAGAATTTATTGGGAATAAACTAATGATAAAAAGTGTGCATCTCGTTAGTTATTCTCACGTATACGTCAGAATCTGTCGTTATGAAAGAGTCAAGTAGTTCGGTATTGCAGCCTTGACCTCTGAAGCTAGGCAGCAGCACCGAGTATTCTTCCAAGCGGACTTTCAGAAAATTTTCCAAGTTCATTAGGTATAAATTCACTTAAACAGATTTTTCAGTAACCCTCAAAGGCTATACTGTGTAAGAGTCGATGAATGGGATAGTTATACGTAGTACTATCAGAGTTTTTACTAGTGAAATACATAGGCACACTAGAAGCAGTATCAGAAACACAAGACTTGTTTGGCAATTGGATTATTTTTGCCCTCAGATATAAAAATGGAGATACACCTACTCAGATGAGTACAATAGAAAGACCTATTCTCAATCAGCGGACCAGTAACTTCGTAATTGGCGAGCTGCACCTTGCTTATCATACGATGTTCAAAGTCCAGGAACCCAGTATAATTGATATAACCCTTACAAAAATTTAAAAAAAATGCGACGTACCACAATTCAGGGACGGGAATACGAGGAAGAATACGTAAAAAGATACCGGATGGCCTTAAGGAAACGACAATATATAGCTAACAGAAACTGAAAAAAAAGAAGCAATATATCGTACCCTGTGGAGAATCCGCTTTGGAAGAGGCAATGGGCTTGTCGCAAGACAGACAAGATGATTATAATGATGACCAACCAGACTTCGGTCTGACATGAATCTTGAGGTTCGACTTCGAAAACAACGACAGAGAACTCGTCAGTTTTAGTGGTAACGGACAGGTTTAGCGGCTCTTCTGTGTACATACACATATGGCGAAACCGCAATGCTTAGTTGCGTAATCGGTGTTAACCATGTAGCCTAAATGCCAGTGGTCACATTACGTACCACCACGTTAAACGCTAAAAAAGTCTGCATTTCATCACAGAGTATGTTTATGCATTTTGTATGGATAAAAAAAAAAGTGATTATTTAAAAGTACCATGGGGACAAAAGTACCATGTACATTAGGGTGACCTTATACTGAGGGTACTTGATTGTATCGTGGCTATTTCATTTGGTGTGTATCTTGTACTGCGGTTGTTTTAACTTGTTTTGTAATGTGTGTACTTGTATTTACTATGTATTGTATTGTTTGTACTGTGTTTTTTGTATTGTTTCATTTATGTATATTTATTATTATTTGTTTTGTCTGTATTAGTGTTAGGACTAATGTCACCGAGTGATAACTCAAGTGCAGTAAGTAAGTAATTAAGTAAATAAGTAAGTAAGTTCGTACGTAAGTAAGAAAATATGTACGTAAGTAAGTAAATAAAGTAAGTACTACGTAAGTAAGTAAACAAGTACGTAAGTAAGAAAATAAGTAAGTAAGTACGTAAGTAAGTAAATAAGTAAGTACTACGTAAGTAAACAAGTAAGTATGTAAGTAATTAAGTAAGTAATTACGTACGTAAATAAATAAGTAAGTAAATAAGTAAGCAAGTACGTAAGTAAATAAGTAAGTAAGTAAATAAGTTAAGTACTACGTAAGTAAGTAAATAAGTATGTACGTACGTAAGTAAATAAGTAAGTACGTAAGTAAATAAGTAAGTAAGCAAGCGAGTACGTAAGCATGTACGTAATTAAGTAAATAATAATAACTGTTCTTTTTGAAACCAAACTCTGTGTGTTTACTGCACGTTACGAAATGAATAGCCATTTAAATGTATTTCAGGTTCAATAGAATGTTTAAAGAGTTGGCAAGCCACAAACTTCGGACACAACCTCTGCAGAATAACAATTTGCATCTCTCTGCATCTCTCTTAGTTCGACTCTTTCATCTTCACACAGACATCAACGTTTCACACGCGAAACCCCCAGTGGCTACATACTCGTAAGAGCAAGGGGGCGTGTCGGATGACCCCGTGCACGATATGATTTGACTGTTTTATGAATACTAAATATTGACGGTGAACAAAATGTAGGTGCAGTAAACTTACACAGCTTCGTGACACGCCTCATGTCTCGGTACGAGACAGTAAATTCGCCAAGAAAACAAGCATTTGCTCCACAGATACTGAACAAGTCGATGCCGACGGAAATATTGTTCGTGAGACAGAAAGTAAATAATAAAAAAAAAAGGTAAATCAGTCCCATTATAGGCCCGAGGTGCCCAGAAGGTTCCAGGAAGTTAAGGTTCCCAGATTACGTGACAATGGCCCAGGATGGTGGTAGGATGTCAGCCTTACGCATCGGTCATTATTACCCCCAAGAAATACTCCTGGTACTCATATCTGTTAGAGGCTGAGTCGACCCCAGGGCCATAGTGCGATCGGAAGGATTGTGTCAATAAAAAATTCAAAATGACAACAGCTGGGTTTTTTTTTCATTTCAGAATCGAACCAGCGACCTTCCGATTTGTAGTACAGCACCTTAGCCACTGTGCTAATGCGGTCCCCTGAGATACAAATTAGTGCCCGAAAATTTCAGACTCTCACACACAGGAATTTTAGGACTAAGGCCTTACATTGTCCGACGCTGTGTAGTCTGGTACAGAGGTACAAGCGTTTCGTAGGAACAACTGCCTCCATCGTCGGGATAGAAGTGACTGCATGGCGTCACACAGAAGTCCTTACTTCAAATTAGTTACAACTGGAGCAAGACATGCAATGCACGTATAGCATAACACTGAGGCTCGTTCGTGCAACCATTGTTGTAGTGAAAAATCAATAAGAATTACATATTCTGAGTGCGTGCTTTTAGCCTTAGGTATCCACCATGTAACGCGCATGCGCCATATTGTTATATATGGCCTGTCGGCTCTAGTGCATTTATTCACATATCTCATAAACGGCACGATGTTCGGTAAAAACGTTATTGGGACCGATATATGGTCCCGAAACGTCGTTAATGAACTACCAATCTACGCTGCGTAACATCCCAGAAGAGCGAAAGTTTCATTCACACACCGGCTAAAGCCTGATATCACGCAGCGCAGATAATAAATTCCGGACGTAACATAAATAAAGAAGTTCAGAAGAAGAGTTGCCTTAGAGACGTAGCAGGTCGAAAGTGCAATCAGGTCTTACTAAAACAATAATTCAGAGCTAATTTTAAGCAAGATTATGGTGTCACGCGTTAGTAAGATATTATCGGACTATCAGCACTGTAAATGCACAGAACATATCACAGGCATTGAGCAGGCAACTCCCACGGTGTTCCTGCCCATTTCCTTCACCACTGAAACACTCCACTATTCATCCGTTTTCCTGTATGAATTGAAAACCCAGTCATGGCGACAGACGAGAAAATAGAGACCTTGAGACTTGAGAACCTGGATATAAGGAACAACATGCACCTCGGTGGTTGGCTTCCTGATACTTTTTCCCCCGGTTTGAGCATTTATTTAAAATCTATCACCCTTGTATAGTTTCCCACGTTATGATTTTCCAAAAAAAAAAAAGCACTGAACAACGTATAAAGTTAAAGATCTACTTGCACTGAAATAAGTACCACGTCATGAAGGAGGTGGAGGTACAGTGCCTGATATTCTTAACGTCGGTGCTAGTTACGGTGAGGGTGTCAGCTTCACATTCCGTTTGTTTTTAATCCGGGAAAATATGGATATGAGGCTGAGTGGGGCGCAGTGCAAACAGGGACGCTTTGGAAAAAAAGAAAACTCTCTTTTCCTTGTCAGGAATCTAACCCCCTTTCCTTAATCGTCCAGCTCGTGACGTAATACCAGCTAAGCAAAACTCGTTATCAGCTCGAAGTAAAACTGTATGGGCGCAAACTGTAACAAATTTACAAGTTTGGAAATCTAGAAGTTGCCGATTATCAAAATGGATATTAAAAAAAAACAGTGTACGAAATCTTGAAGACTTTGGAGAACTTGCGGATTTTGCCAATAATAACGAGACAAAATTGCAAATTTTAATGCAATCGAGTAATATTCATTTAGCATAGGAAATACTAATTAAACTGTATCATTATGCGGGTACAAGTACTGGTGTGAAGAATATTGGAACCTCAGAGGAGGAAGCAACACCAGGCCGAAAAAAAAATAATTTCGTTACGAGTATCTTCAGAAACTGTACTCCTTGACAAACTGCATTGGGGTTATCAAATTAATGGTCAAGAGATGGGTGGGGGGAAAGAACTGAAGGCGAGACCGACTGACATAGGAGGATCATATCAAAATGGACCTTGAAGAAATTGGATAGGAGTGTGTGGAGTGGATGTATCTGGCTCTGATGAGGGACCAGGGGAGGGCTGTTGTAAATCTGGAAATCGAATTTTGGGTTTTATAAAATGCGGAGATCTTCTTGACCAGCTGAGCTACTATTAGGTATTCAGTAAGGACTCTGCTCTATGGGGTTAGTTTGCAGTTCTTTTTAGCCTCACCGTGTGGGATGTAATAAATGTAGTTTTTGCTGTTCTTACCAGAATATTTAGCATAGGTTACAGTGGAAGTCCACAATATTTCTGCCTGGTTTATTATTTAGCAACCCGTTAACTGATATGTCTGTAGGTCCTGGACAGTGACACTTTCTTTCAAACTCTTCTGAAATGCCCCCCCCCCCCTGGATTTCAGGCTATACTGCTGTCACATATTCTGGTACATTCGTTGTAACTAGTAACATTAATTATTAAAGCTCGCTATTATTTCAACAAAGTAGAAAAATGGGCATTCTGTATAAGGATGTTTTTAGTGAACACATTTTCTTCTTTTTTTCTTTTGGCGCAACAGCCCCCAGTGGGCCATGGCCTCCTCATTCACGAGGTTTCTAGATCACACACAAAGACGCACCACAGTCCATAGGGCTCCTCTGGACGAGTGATCAGCTCGTCGCAGAGACCTCTACCTGACAACACACAACAATCACAATAGACAAACATCCATCCCTCCGGTGGGATTCGAAACCACAATCTCAGCAGGCGGGCGGCCGCAGACCCACGCATTACACTGCGCGGCCACTGGGACCGGCTTAGTGGACATATACTCGTAAATTATTATTTTATCTGTAAGCTCTTGGAAGAGGGTCAGCTCAGTCGATATAGTGATTACAGTATGGGCTGCAGACCGAAGAATCGTGGTTCTGTTCTAAGCAGGGGCAAGAAATTATTTTCCCCAGACCATCCAGACCGCCTCTGGGGCCCACCCGACGTCCTAATCCATGGGTGTACAGTGGGGCATTGTTCTCGAATGTAAAGCTGCCGGGATGTGAATGTAGCTACTTACCCCGAGGTTAAGAGTGAGTGGAGCTATACCTCCACCTTCCCGCCTGCCTTCATTGTGTGGACAAGAACAACTCTGAAGATGACTGCTTTCATTAATTATACGTAAGGTAAAGGTAAAGTTCACCCTAGAACAGGCCACGAAGGCCCGGAGGTGGAGTGGAGATATAGCTCTACTCTTTCTTTAACCTTAGTGCTAGATTGGATGGGTGGTCAACGCCACGCCCCGGCCGCTTTACCCCCGGGAAAGACCCGGTACCCATTGTATAGGAGGCTGGATGGGGCCCAGGGCCGGTCTGGACGGGTTAAAATCTCGCCCCAACCAGGATTCGATCCCCAGACCGTCCAGCCCGTAGTGAGTCGCTATACCGACTGAGCTATCCCGGCCCACGCTTTTATTAATTATTCTGTTCCGAAGTTTTTTCCTTACTTAAATATAACAGTCTGAAGTCACCTAAAACATTTCACACCGAATTTTCGAATACCCAAAGGGTACAGATACCACAGAGATATTCAGATGTGAAAAACAGTAAAAATGATTTAATGGAAAAGAAACGCACTTGTTATCTTAACACGTGCTGGCGAAGCTACGGTGGCAATGTCCGTGACAACACAAGACACAAACAAAACTGCAGTATATATATGTCTATACACACTTAACATTGTCCAATCAGTAAATTTTACTGTCATCTTTCTTTATGCATCACCCGCGGAGACAAGCATAAGGCCACAAAATGTTCTAACAAGCAAAAGGATCACCCTAAATGTAATATATGGCTATTCATAAAGCATCAAGCGCCCTCCCACCCCCCGCAAAGAACAATGTCGTTCACATTTTCCCATGACGTAGGAGACAACACAGAAGAGCCCTCGGCTCGGAACCTTATAATCCGATTATGTGTCCTCCTCATCGAAAACATCTCCCCCACCTCTTAGGGTTTCAGTCATCTATCACGAAAACGTGCCCAAATATTTTCATTTTCTCCCTACGACACTACACCATGCAGCACGCATGCTTCTTTCAATTTCTCTCACATGATTTACACTGTGGGGTGGCACACACACACACACACACACACACACAGAGTACCAGACGTCTGTAGAAAATTAAATCAGACCTTGCGTTTGAACCACCCCCCTCCAATGTCTCCTAGTTTCATCCTTCTCTACCCAATCTACCCTTCAATACGCAGTACCTTACCCCACAGACTTACGTCACGTTCAACATGAAGTACAAACACTCAGGCACTCAGTTCCTCATCTTCTCAGTTAATTATCAATTCTTTGAAGACTAAAACTTAATCTGCTAAATCTACAGAGATTCGGATCGTAAATCACAGAAAAAACAGTACGCTTAAATTAGAGACACCAGTCAGTGATGCCTTATAGGAAAACAATCGCTGTTTATTGTGAGAACCATACTGAACACTTAAATACATTGTGACGACAAAATTATTAGTTTTAGGTGTAAAACCTGGCGGTACGTACAGTTACCACTAATCTTTAAAAGGGTTAGAATGAATCATTTGGAAAACAGTGGTTATTATGTGTACCACATATTGTTACATTAAAAAAGCTCCGCGTTGTGCCGGCACAGTGCACTTGTAATTTCGCGTGACAATAACAAAACTATTGTTTTCCCCCTACAACGCATTAGCCCTAAAAGCCTACTGGTTACGTAATGCACCAACAGTTTAATATTCAACAACTGTACGCTCTGCCCACACTGTATTTATCTGAGAACAAACAGCGACTTGTGCCACTTACAGCATAAACTGATTGGTTTTTATAACCGACATGAAAAGTGTTTACAGCGCGGTACGGACTGGGCCTTTAAAAAGAGCAGTCTGCCCTTCGTCTTTAGAGGGTTAACAAGTGGGTCTTTGCATTGGAAAAAAAAGTGTGCTTTCCGTACGGTACGAACTTAAATATAATACAATTACATTTTTTCCACGCCGCAACAGCCAGTGGTGGTCCAGGGTCTCCTCATTATTTAGGTTAAACGAACACACTCAGACACACATCTCTCGGTAGGACTCCTTTGGACAAGTGATGAACCCGACGCAGAGACCCCTACCTGACGACACACAACACTCACAAAAGACAAACATCCATGTCCCCGGCGAGATTCGAACCCGCAATCCCAGTAGGCGAGCAGCTGCAGACCCCTTCCTGAGACGGCGCGGCCACTGCTGTCGGTTTACGGGCTATTATTACTTGGATGCACGTAAAGCTTCGTATAAGAAATTCAGCAAATAATAATATAAATAGCCAACCAGACGCAACAATAATAACTTTCTTAATAAATTTCAATCAGCTCAACATGTTTCGGGCGATAATTTTGCCCATCCTCAGGAGCATTAGACTGTGTTTACAGCTTGTGGTATAATGCACCGACAGTGCTGCCTACTAGTGACCAGAATGAGATGGAACCTGCGGTTCCACCTCATCCTTCGTATGACTATCCAAACAAATGGTGGCAAATTAATCTAAGCGCCATTAACAGACCGGTCTTTATAACGGAAAAGGAATGTACTTTCTGTGAGGTAGAAACTGAACTACTAGATAGAATACACGCCCGAATATAAGGAGAGGATTTATTTTCAGAAATATACGCACAGAAGCGTAAAGCAATCCCATTACAGGCCTTGAGATGCCCGGAAGGTTCCAGGAGGTTGAGGCTCCCAGATTTCAGGATAAATCGGCACATGAAGGTGGTAAGATTGTCAGCCCTACGCACCGGCCGCCTTTATCCCCAGGAAATATTCCTGGTACTCATTTCTCTTAGAGGCTGAGTCAACCCCAGGGCCATAGTGCGGCCGGAAGAATTATGTCAATGAAAAGTTTCAGTGACACCATCGGAAATCGAACCCGCGACCTTCTGGCTTGTAGCGCAGTGCCTCAACCAACTGCGCCACCGCGTGCCCCACAGAAGCGTAGGGGTCGCCTTATAAGCAAGACCTTAACAGCTTCTCCCAGTAACATGTCAAGCACACATTTCGTAGTAATAAGTGACTAATTATGCATGATATAGCGCTGTTCTGTCTGACTCAGTGTACCAGTAAAAGCTGTAGAATGCAGTTGCAGTGGCCACCGCGGTAGCACAGTGGTTAAGGTGCTGTGCCACAAATCGGAAGGTCGCTGGTTCGACCCCAGCTGGTGTCATTGGAATTTTTCATTGACATAATCCCTCCGATCGCACTGTGGCCCTGGGGTCGACTCAGCCTCTAACAGAAATGAGTACCAGGAGTATTTCCTGGGGGTAAAAGAGGCCGGTGCGTAAGGCTTACAACCTTACCAGCATCCTGTGACACTGTCACGTAATCTGGGAACCATAACTTCCTGGAACCTTCTGGGTACCTTGGGCCTGTAACGGGACTGATTTACCTTATTTTACGCAGTTGCAGAATAGTACACACCTTTGCCTAATTCATAGTATGAGTTTTGTTTATTAATCAGCTTTTCTCTCTCTCTCTCTCTCTCTCTCAACACACCAATGGGTAAGAGGGAGTCGCCTTATATTCGGGCTAATATCATACAATTCAGATGAACTTCAAACACAGTACGAAGACCAAGACACAAGTGACAGCTCATACTATGACAGGTGTCCAGAAATGGGGGTGGGAGTGGGGGTTGGAGGAGATGAGGAAAAAATGTCAAATGAGTTGTGAGAGTGCTTGTGAAGGATGTTGACCAAGACCCCTTTCATTGCCACCTTGAAGCACATTGTCATGAGATGGTAGGAGAAATTCTCGTATATAGAGAATCTAACCGCCATTCAAATGACAGTGTAAACCATCCACACCTCTAAGAACGCACATTTGAATACAAATGTTCCTCCCTTCTCAAAAAAAAAACATTTATTTTATGGATTCCATCACGATTTCTAAACTGCCCTTTGATTTTAAACGTGCTCGTTAGGGCGGCCATTGGCAACGGAATACATCGGCCGAAGTACGTGAGTCCCTTAAAATATTAAAGATGAGGCAACTTTCACCCTATTATTCGTGGATTATGCATAAAAGGAAAATGTTCGTAAAAGAAAACACTGAATACGAAATTGTTTGTTGTAAAAACAAAATCTCCTTACCATTCTAGGTCTACATTATTTATGAGGACACAAATCCAATAAAGCTGTAGGCAGTACTGCATAGCGCAGGTACAAGAGAGCACACGAGCATAAGAATGAGTGGCGGAAAGTACGTGGAAATGAAGTCTGCCAGGTTCGTACTTCGGCGTATACGCTGGCGGTCTGATCCAAGTGCCACTGCCTTCCATCGCGAATACCGCACTCTGCCTTCCGCGGCGTCTCTGGCAGGCAGTTTATAGCTATTCCACATCACAAATATTAAATACTGTCAAAATTCAAGGTTTTCAAATTATGGCCATGTGATTTGTGACACCGTGTAGTCTAGCAGATACGCACCGTCCGGCTGTAGCAACCTCCTACTTCTATTTTCTACTCTAAAGAAGAATACTACTCACCCAATACAGTTTGGGTGATCAAATCGAGAAGAATGAGATGGGCGGTGCATGTGCCACGTATGGGGGAGAGGACAGGAGTATACAGGGTTTGGTGGAGAAAACCGAGGGAAAGAGACCACTGGGGAGACCCAGGCGTAGATGGGAGGATAATATTAAGATGGATCTTCAGGAAGTGGGATGAGGGACATGAACTGGATCGAGATGGCTCAGGATAGGGATAGTGGCGGGCACTTGTGAATGCGGTAATGAACATTCGGGTTCCATAAAAAGCGGGGAATTTCTTAATAATAATAATATATTGCAATTGGGTTGCTACCCGGTGGCAGTGGTTATTTTATATGTATACAAAATATGAAATTGGTTACTAATAAATTTAAGTCGGGAGAGCTACATGAGAAGCATGCAGTGGCAACTTGGAATCTTGGGAATCATCTCAGCATTTGCTTATAGACACAAGGAAACCAAGAAAAACCTGTGTCGAGGTGGCCGGTCGCAGGACCTTCCGAATACTGACTTCTAGCCAACAGTCCGACATCTAAAGTAAAGAACAGCAATGCACACATAGTACAATAAATACGCACAAGATGACAACGATACAGACAAGACAACTACAACAATACACACGGCCAACCAACAACAATTACACACAACGCAACTTAAAACTAGCAACAATACGAACGAGACAATTAGCTGAAAACCGATTAGCTTCTCAAGAAGGATTCTGCTCCATGGAGAAAGTAAGTAATTAATTAAGTAAGTAAGTAAGTAAGTAAGCAAAGAAGAATACAACAAATTCCTGTGAAGTGCGTCGCGGAACAGAGTGACCTTAGAATTCCCTGCCATGGGAAATTCAAATAAACAAGGTTCTGTATACGAAATTAATTCAGTGTCTTAGAGTAACGTGACCCATAGGCGGGTAAGATGGGAAGATTTTTTCGAACACAGACCGTCCGTTCTGCCTCATTTCACTTCGTTATCGTGATGCCTAATCATTCACAAGTATAGTTTTACTGGGATTCCTCACTGTTCAAAAAGAGTCTTCCTCCCACGACTATAAAATGTTATTTGTTGTGTAAAAAAGAACCTCTTACGTGGACATCACGTCTGGCCGTGTGTCGGTATCTTAGGTAACAAAACCTAAACCCGCTGGACATTCCTTATTTTAAAAAGTCGACATGTCATATATAAAATGAAGTCTGTTAAGATATTGGGAACTGTCATCCACACTGACGAATAAGAACATTACTTAAGGCCATAAACTGGATTATTCACACATATTATCAACTGTTAATTAAACAGTAAAAACATACCTTCATTTACATAGTTACTTAGTTTTGGTTTCCAAAACGCATAACGTACTGTAAAAGTTGATATCCCATCTATAACAAAAAGAAATGTCTTCCCATATGTCATATGTTAATGGTTACGTTAGGCAATAAATAGTCGACATAACTAAGTTTTTTTGAGTGTTTAATACGTAAAGCGACATGTTTGGAATCTTCAGGTCAACAGCAGGCAATATAAGACATACAACAGAAATACAAATGTCTTCATATTTGGAAAACGACATGTCAGTTTTTACAAACCGATATCTATGTTTGCATTATAAGCATAGTTAAAGTCGTCATTCAAAAATAATTACAAATGTTTATAAAAAGTTAAAAAGGGGGGGGGGTGTTTAGAGATGACGTTGACGGTAGGCGGTGTAGATGGTAGATAAAATGGTCATATGTTAATATGAGTATTTTGCATTGCCTGGTAACTAACGAACTAACAAACCAACCAAGCAAACAACTAACAAACAAAAATAATAAAATAAATTACATACGTACACAGTCAAACACAACAATGTACTTTTTGCCTTACTGGCCACTAGTTTCGGCCATTACGGCCATCATCAGGCCAATACTGTACAAACATTTTAAAATAAAGATTGGTTACATATAGTGCACAAACTGTTGAGATGTATGGGATCCCACTTACAGTAGTATTTAATATTTAATGACAGCCTTAAAAATTAATTATTAGCGGCCTTAAAATTGTTTTCTTGTGTTACCTGTGACATGAGGTAAAGAGACTCTGTTGTTAAGAGTTGTGAGTGCATTTAATGTAAAACTATTACATTGATAAGTTTGTTATATCAGATTAAAATTAAATAAAAATTATTGTCTCAGGTCACAACTTGTGTACAATAGCTGCTGAGCAAGGAGATGATGTTCTAAAATACTTGTCGAGTAAGAGAATTCTCCACCTGTACTATTCAGCTCTCAGCTTATTAGAACATCATCTCCTTGCTCAGCAGCCATTGTACACAAGTTGTGACCCGAGACGATAATTTTTATTTAATTTTAATCTGCTATAACAAACTTATCAATGTGATTATTTTACATTAAATGCACTCACAACTCTTAACAACAGAGCCTCTTTGCATCATGTCACAGGTAACACAAGAAAACAATTTTAATGCCGCTAATAATTAATTTTTAAGGTTGTTACTAAATATTAAATACTACTGTAAGTGGGATCCCATACGTCTCAACATTTTACGCAATATATGTAACCAATCTTTTTTAATACTCGTATTTTTGTACAATACTGGCCTGATGATGGCCGTAATGGCCGAAACCAGTAGCCAGTAAGGCAAAAAAAAACATTTTTATATTTGACTGTGTACGTACAGGGGTGCTGATAAGTCCTTAGCACGACCAGGAAGGAAACAAGCTACATTCCCCGCATTTTATGGAACTTGGAGGTTCATTACCACATTCACAAGAGTCCACCACCTGTCCCTACCCTAGCCAAATCAATCCATTCCTCTGCCCATCACACTTTTGACAGGCGCA